>Ga0197142_1000068_pt1 | contig 81698 bp, 67 predicted proteins | sample GBS60_MetaG_FD_148614 | JGI IMG/M metagenome (GOLD analysis project Ga0197142, IMG submission 148614) | Sediment microbial communities from Great Boiling Springs, Gerlach, Nevada, United States - GBS 60_MetaG | ecosystem: Environmental > Aquatic > Thermal springs > Hot (42-90C) > Sediment... | reverse complement strand
ACGAGGAGCACTACCCCAGTGGATGTGAGTGGGATGACGAGTGGGGTAAGGGCCATCGCCGCGGGCGGGGTTCACACCTGTGCGCTGACGGAGTCGGGCGGAGTCAGGTGCTGGGGAGACAACGGGTCCGGTCAACTTGGCGACGGCACGAGGACGGACCGCACCACTCCGGTGGATGTAGTCGGGCTGACAAGCGGGGTGAGGGCCATCGCCGCGGGCAGGGATCACACCTGTGCGGTGACCGCGATCGGCGGGGTCAAGTGCTGGGGTCGCAATGACTATGGTCAACTTGGCAACGGCACGAGGACGTACCGCACCACTCCGGTGGATGTGAGTGGGCTGACGAGCGGAGTAATGGCCATCGCTGCGGGCTGGCTTCACACCTGTGCGGTGACGGAGCCGGGCGGAGTCAAGTGCTGGGGAGACAATCGGTACGGTCAACTTGGCGACGGCACGACGACGGACCGCACCACTCCGGTGGATGTGAGCGGGCTGACAAGCGGGGTGAGGGCCATCGCCGCGGGCGCGGGCCACACCTGTGCGCTGATGGAGTCGGGCGGGGTCAATTGCTGGGGATACAACCGGTACGGTCAACTTGGCGACGGCCTGGCCTGGCGCACTACGCCTGTAGATGTGGTGTGGCGTTAGGTCTATCTCCCCTTTCATTCTGCGCGACTGCGGAAGGGGATTGGGGTGCACCGGGGTGGGCTTCGGCCTGCCCCGGTTCTTGATATCCAGGCCGTTGGGTATCCAGGCTTCTTCATGCCGCAGCGGAAATAGTCCAGTTCTCTCCCGCAGTGGTGGGCCATCGTCGGCGCGGCCTTGACCTCCTTCCCAGCCTGTGTCCATGTCCTAAGTCGTGTCTGAACCTCAGATCGGCCTCGCTCAGAAGTGGATCTCTTCCTCTTCGAAATCTGGGGTTTCGATCTGAATCGTCACGTGCTCAATTCCATACGCTTCCCGCAACCGCGTCCGAATTCCGCACAGGACATCTTTCGCCGACACGTGATCATCTCTCACGATGACGTGCGCGCTCAAGGCGTCTTTCCCCGAGGTGATCGTCCACACATGGAGATCGTGAACGTCATGAACCCCCGGGACGCTACGAATCGCGCGCTCAACGCTTGCGATGTCAATATGCGCCGGTGTCGCCTCCATCAGGACGTTGACGGCTTCCTTGAGCAATCGCCAAGCGCATACGATGATGAGTCCGGCCGTCAGGAAACTGACGGCCGGATCGGCGAGGTACCATCCCTTCCCCCAGATAAGTCCTCCGGCCACCAGCGCGCCGATCGAGCCTAGGCCATCGCTCAGAACATGCAAGAATGCGCCCCGCACGTTCAAGCTGTGATGGCGCGCTCGATGCAAAAGCGCCGCACCGATCCCGTTGATCAAGAGCCCTCCCAGAGCGATCACCATCATTTCCCGTCCTCGCACCGGCGGCGGGTGCCGCACGCGCTCATAGGCTTCGTAGACGATGGCGAGGGAGATCACAATGAGGATGACGGCGTTGAGCAGCGCCGCCAAGATTTCGAGCCGGTAGTAGCCGTAGGTTTTCTCCGGAGGTGCGCTCCGCTCGCACATCCACATCGCGCCCAGAGCGAGAGCGAGCGCCGCCACATCTGTGAGCATATGTCCGGCATCGGCCAGGAGGGCGAGGCTATTGGTCAGCCATCCCCCGACCGCTTCCACGATCATGTAGCCGCTCGTCAGGAGAAGGGCCCACACCAGTCGCCGCATCTCTTCCTGTCGTGAACGCCTCATTGTCTTAGGCAGACCTCCCTGCTAGTGCATTCCGCGCGCCGAGGCGAGCGCGTCTCTCCATGCTGCCGGAGAGAGCGGCGGGATGCGCGCCAGATGAAGATTCTCCTCGACATGCTCCAGACGGCTCATGCCCACCAGCGCGACGGTGATCCCTGGTGTCGAGCGCACGAATTGCACGGCCCACTGGGCCGAGGTTAATTCGTCCGACGCCCGCTTCCCTCGACGCGCCGCCAGTCGTCCTTGCAGCAAAGGAGCGCTCGCCATGACTGTGATCCCCATACGCTCGGCCGCCTCCAGAGCGGAGAGCGCTCGTTCACCGCCCGGCTGAGCGCGCAGCTCGCTCGCCTCGGTCATGGCGAGATTGTAGGGGAGCTGAATGACCCGAAAATGGTGATCCGCTCCCGCGACCTCACGGGCGAGGGCGACCAGCTCGGGTAGGGATAAAAAGCGCGGATCTTCCGGAGGGACGCGATATCCCATCCAGGTGGCCGTTCCATAGACGCCGATCTTTCCTTCGGCCACTTTCTCCTCTGCCCATTCGAAGGCGGCGCGCAGACGCCGACGGAACTCCGCGCGCGAGACGGCCTCGCTCTGCTGCTCGGGATTATGCAGGTAGTAGATGTCCACCGCCGGAAGCCGAAGGTTGCGTAAGCTCGCCTCCAACTGGTTCTCTAGATAACGCGGCGCAAGGCAGTGATGGCCTCCGACCAACTCTTCCGGACGAATGAGACCGGGTCGGAAGAATGTTTCTTCCACGTATCGGCGCCACTCCTCGGGCGTCCGCGGCGGATGGCCGTCGAAGGGAATGTATCCACCTTTGGTCGCGACGACGATCTCCTCGCGTGCGATCGTCCCCGTGGCGAAGAGCTCCGCCAGCGTCTCACCAATAACCCGTTCGCTGCGCTGAAACCGATAGTTGATGGCCGTATCAATGACATTGCACCCCAGCGCGAGAGCGCGCGCAATGGCCTCTCGATACGCTCGATCCGTCACCGCATCCCAGGCGCCCAGATATGTGCCGATCCCGATCGAAGAGAGCCACACACCAAGTGCTTCGCGGAAATGTCCCTCCGCGACCTGCCCGGCGAACCGAGCGCGAAATCTCTCTGTCCCTTCTCGCGTTGCTCGTCGCTCCATGTTCGAGAGACTGGTTATTTTAGCAAAGCCTGCTGTACAATAGCGATGCCATGCGCAAGACAAGACAGCGCTCGAAGCTGCTTCTGGTGCGCGCCGCGGAAGCGTCACGACCTCCAACGCGCGCATGTGTTGAAGTGCTCTCTGCAAAGAAGCGACTGAAAGCCCTCGACATTTTGAGAGCGAAAGCGCTTGCCCTCGAAGACGCGAGGGAAGATGCTCGACATGTTCGAGAGGGTATAGCTCTCGCGATTCAGATGGTGGAGATGAGGATCCCTTGGCCGGAACGATGACCATGCGAATGATCCTCGCGATTGCGCTGCTTCTGCTGAGTGGATGGCCTTTGCCCGATCGGCTGCGAGCGAACGACGAAGCGGAAGCCGACGTCACGCTGGCGCTCATCGGCGGATGGCTCATTGATGGAAACACACCTCTGCCGCTGGAGAATCCGGTCATCTTGATCGCCGGCAATAGGATTAAGGCTGTCGGCCGTTTGGGGCGCGTGCGCATCCCCCCCGGCGTGACTGTGCTGGACGTTCAGGGGCGATTCATCCTCCCTGGGTTCATTGACGCGCATGCGCATCTGGAAGGGCTCGGGCTCGGCGAGCGAGACGCGGAATTCACAGATACGCCGGAGAAGCTTCGACAGGTCATTCTGCAGAACGCTCGATTGAATCTCCTCTCCGGAGTGACGAGCGTACGCGATTGCGGGTCGAGCGAAGTGGTCCTTCGGCTGCGGGAGCAGATCGAAGCCGAAGGTCCGAGGCTCTTCGCCTCTGGCCCGCAGTTCGTTAAGAGGGGAGCAACGCCGTCGTCTTCGCCGCTCTTCCTCGAGTATGACGGAGCGAAGGAAGCGCGGCGGAAGGTTCGGGAACAGATCGCCAAGGGAATTGACTTCGTGAAGGTGCGGCTGACCCGACAGCGGCCGCTGCCGACGCTCGAAGAGCTGTCCGCGATCGTGGCCGAAGCGCATCGCGCAGGGCTGAAGGTCGCGGCGCACGTTGATGTCCCATATGATGAAGCCGTGCGCCTGGCGGTTATGGCGGGCGTGGATACGATCGAACACATGGCGCCTTTGCGCGCGTACGACGATCGGCTCCTTCTGGAGATGGCCCGTCGCAACGTCATTGTCGTGCCGACGCTCTATCAGATTCAGGCGCAGCGCGTGGATCCGCTGGAGAAAAGCGAAGAAGAGATGATCGAGCTTCCGCTTCAAACGCGACTGCCTCCGGAGGTCCTTCATGCGCTTGCCCAGCGGGCGGCCCTATGGCGCCGCACGGTGCTCGAATGGCGGGCGCGCGGATACGATCCGAAGCGCACGCTCCGGGAAGCCTTCCGCAGCCTCCTGCGGGCGCGTCTGCGTGGGGTGAAGATCGCGCTCGGGCCGGATACGGGATCGGACCTCGTCCCGCACGGTCGGCTGTACAAAGAAGTCGCGCTCTACGCGAGCATGGGTATTCCTCCGATCGAAGCCATTCAGATGGCGACGCGAGTGGGCGCCGAGGTGCTCGGGAGGGAGAAAGAGCTCGGGACGATCGAGCCCGGCAAGCTCGCCGATCTGATCGTCGTCGAAGGTGATCCGCTGCTCGATCCGGAAGCTCTGCGCAATGTCGTCTTCGTCGTCAAAGATGGTCGGGTGATCGAAGTCCCTCGCTATGAGGCGAAGAGCCGGTGAGGGCGCGAATCCTGTGTGCGGCGAGGGGGGGGGACGATGGCATACACAGTGACACTGATTCCGGGAGATGGAATCGGACCGGAGGTCGCGGCGTCCGTCGTTCGCATTCTCGCGGAAGCCGGCGTCCCCATTGAATGGGAGGAACACATCGCGGGAATGCCGGCGCTCAATCGCTACGGCGACCCGCTTCCTTTCGCTCTCCTGGAATCCATCGAGCGCAACCGCGTGGCGCTCAAAGGACCGATCACGACGCCGGTCGGCGAGGGCTTTGCCAGCGTCAACGTGCGGCTGCGAAAGGAGCTGGACCTGTATGCGAACCTGCGTCCGGTGCGCAGCTTGCCTGGCGTCCCCACGCGCTTCGGCGCTGTTGATCTCATCGTCGTGCGGGAGAATACCGAAGACCTTTATTCCGGACTTGAGCATATCGTCGTGCCGGGCGTCGTCGAATCGTTGAAGATCATCACCGAACGCGCTTCACTGCGTATCGCTCGCTTCGCCTTCGAGTACGCCCGTCGGGAGAAACGGCGGAAGGTGACGGCCGTTCATAAGGCCAACATTATGAAACTCTCGGACGGGCTCTTTCTGGACTGCTTCCGGCGCGTCGCCCGCGAGTATCCGGAGATCGAGATCGAGGAGAAGATCGTGGACAACGCCTGCATGCAACTGGTGTTGAATCCGCAACAATTCGATGTCCTGCTTCTGGAGAACCTCTATGGGGACATCATCTCGGATCTCGCGGCGGGTCTGGTCGGGGGATTAGGCGTCGTCGGTGGGGCGAATCTCGGGGACACGATCGCCGTCTTTGAAGCTGTACATGGGAGCGCGCCGGACATCGCGGGCAAGAACGTCGCGAATCCGACGGCGATGTTGCTCTCAGCACTGATGATGTTGCGGCATTTGGGCGAAGGAGAGGCAGCCGATCGCATTTACGCGGCTTTGTGTCGAGTGCTCGCCGACCGAGGGATTCGGACGCGCGATTTGGGCGGATCGGCGACGACGACGGAGTTCACCGAAGCGATCCTCGCGGAGCTGAACGCATGCGCCTGAGCAAGAGAAGCGGAGGGCATCGGGGGCGACTACCGCTTCGCGTACTCCTCGCGATGAGCCTGCTCGGGTCTTCCATGGCGACACCATCGGCGTCGCTCCTTGCTCCGGATCTTGTCGCATTGCTTCTTGCGGAAGCTTCGGGCGAACGGGTGCTGGAGACGACGGCGACGCTCTCAGCGTTAGCCCGCTATCCGGCCTCTCGAGGATTCGATCGCGCGGCGGAGATCGTCGCCGAACGCGCGCGCGAGATCGGATTAGCCGGCGTCCGGATCGTGAGCTTTCCAGCGGACATACCGTCCTGGGACGTGCAGCGTGGCGAATTATTGGTACTCGATGCGGAGCCGATCAAGATTGCGGATGCCGCTCTCACTCCTCTGGTCGTCGCACAATATAGCCGCGAGGCCGATGTGGAGGCGGAGATCGTCTCCGTCGGTGCAGGGACGAATGAAGCCGATTACGCGGATCGGGATGTGCGCGGCAAGATCGTCCTGGCAAGCGGCTTTCCTCATCAGGTCGAGCCGTTGGCGATCGCGCAGCGGGGCGCACTGGGCATCATCTCCTATGCGCGAAGCGACTGCGAGGGCCTCGCATCTCCGGACGATGCCATCGCTTGGGGATACCTCTCTCCTGAGCGCGCGCGAGAGGGAATGAGAGGGTTTGCCTTCATGCTCTCTCCCGCCCGCGGCCGAGCCCTGCATGAGCGCTTGTTGCGCGGGGAGCGACTGCGCGCCCGCGTTCGGCTCCGGGTGGACTGGAGCTGGCCCGGACAGGTGAAGATGGTCGTCGCTGAAATCCCCGGCTCCAGGGTCCGCGATCAGGACATCGTCTTCACGGCGCATCTGGATCACCCTCCACCAGGAGCGAACGATAATGCTTCCGGAAGTGCCGCACTTTTGGAGATCGCGCGCGTGCTTCTGACGCTCCTGCGTCAGGGGAAGATCGCACCCCCTCTTCGGACGATCCGCTTCTGGTGGGTGACGCAGATCGAGAGCGTGTCTCGCTACTTCTTCGCTCATCCCGAGCAGGCGTCGCGCCTTCTGATCAACATCAATATTGATCAGGCCGGAGGGGATCGCCATGGGCGCACAGAGTTCGTCGCGATTCGACAGCCGATCTGGATGGGGACGTTCGCAGACGATGTCATTCGCGCGATCGCGCGCGTGATCTCGGACCTGGCTCCCGTCCCCAGCGCTCCTTCGCCGCCTTTTGTCGCCCCGACAAGGGCGCGCGATTCCTTCGCCTTGCAGTTCCGACCCTATGCGCCGACCTCCGATCACGCGGTCTTCGAGACGAGCGGCATTGGCATCCCGTCGATCAGCATCGCGACGACCTCGCTCCGGTGCGCGCGGACGAGCGAGGATACGGTCGCGCACGTGGATCCAGTGGCGCTCACGCGCATGGTCGTCCTCGGAGCTGCCAGCGGTTTCTTCCTCGCCACAGTGACCGCGCGCGATCTGCCGAAGCTCCTGGCTGAAGTGCGCGAAGGGGGAGCCGAGCGCCTCGGCCAGGCGGAAGCACAGGCGCTCCGATGGATCGCTGAGAGTACGCATGAGGATGTGCACGCGCGCTTCCGGCGCGCTTATCATCTCGTGCAACAGGCGTATGAGCGCGAGAGTCAGATCGTGGCATCTCTCACCAGGCTCTCGCTCGCGGCGGAGACAGAGGATCCTTCCGCAACGCTCGCTCACGAATCGGGATTCGCGTGGAACCTTTTCGTCCTCCAGGAAGCTGCCGTTCGCCTGTTGACGGATCACTATGAGCGCGTATGCCGGACGCTCGGGGTCGCCCCGCGGGAGCTGGAACCAGAGGCCGACGAGTTGCGTCTCTACACGCTCATCCCTCGACGCACGCTGCCTTTGGGGCCGGAGTTTCGGGCGTGGCTCGACTACGTCTCTCCACGCTTGGGGCCAGAGCTCTCGACGCTGCTCAAGAATCTGATAGACGGTCGGCGGAGCCTTGCGCACCTTTACTGGGCGGCGCTCGCTCAGTTCGAGGGCGTGACACCGGCGGATGTCGAAGCTTTTGTCGCTGAACTGAAGGGAAGGGGATGGGTGATGATTGAAGAGCGTCGCTCGTCGGAGGGAGAAGATGAGCGAGGAGAAACTTCGCCGTGAGCTCGGCCTCAAAGAGGCGAGTGCCATCGTCGTCGGGACGATCATCGGGACGGGCATCTTCATCGTCCCGAACACGATTGCGCGCCAGGTGGAAGCGCCGGGGCTTGTCTTCGCTGTTTGGATCCTCGCCGGGGGACTCTCCCTGCTCGGTGCCCTCACCTACGCCGAATTGGGGGCGGCGTTCTCTCGAGTTGGGGGCGAGTACGTCTATTTGCGTCTCGCGTATGGTCCGCTCTGGGGCTTCCTCTACGGATGGACGCAGTTTCTGGTGATCAAGACGGGGTCCATCGCAGCGCTCGCCGCCGGGTTTGCCATTTATCTCGGCCATTTCCTTCCGCTCTCGGAACGAGCGAGCAAGGGTGTGGCCATCGCGTGCATCCTCCTGCTCTCGCTGGTGAACAGCCGTGGCGTCCGAGTCGGTGGCCTTCTGCAAGCGGGGCTCACAGCGCTCAAGGTGACGATCATTCTCGGGATCGTTGGGCTCGCTTTTGCTCTGGGCGAGGGAACAGCAGCTCATTATCGTCCAATCGTGCCGGAGGGGGAACGCGGGGGATGGTTTGGACGCTTCGGCCTTGCCATGGTCGCTGCGCTCTGGGCCTACGATGGATGGAACAACGTCACTATGGTCGCCGGAGAAGTCGCCCGTCCGGCGCGCACGATCCCTCGCGCGCTTGTGGCGGGCACGCTCGTGGTGATCCTCGTTTATCTGTTGGCCAATCTCGCGTATTTCTATGTGCTGCCCGCTGAGGCGATCCAAGCGAGCGAGCGGGTAGCGGCGGATGCGGTCGAGCGGATCCTTGGCCCGCCCGGCGCGGCGATTGTCTCCCTCGCCATTGTGATCTCCATCCTCGGGGCGTTAAACGGCTCTATCCTCTCAGGCGCGCGCATCTTCTATGCGATGGCTGCTGACGGGCTCTTCTTCAAAAAGGTTGCGCTCGTCCATGAGCGGTTTCGGGTCCCGCATGTGGCGATCTGGGCTCAGGCCGTATGGGCCTCGCTTCTGGCAGCGAGCGGCACCTATGAGCAACTCTTCACCTACGTGATCTTCGCTGCCTGGATCTTCTACGGGTTGACGACTCTCGGATGTCTCGTGCTGCGGCGCCGGTTTTCACAGGTCGAGCGGCCGTTTCGCACACCGGGCTATCCGTTCTCCCCATTGCTCTTCGGAGGTCTGGCACTGCTTCTGACGGTGAGCACGTTCGTCGGGGCGCCGCGGGAATCGGCCATTGGCTTGGGGATCATACTCTCGGGGTTGCCCGCGTACGCCCTCTGGGCGCGAAAGCTCAAGAGCGAAGCGATCGGCGAGCCGGATTTGACACCCCCCGCGCCCTCGGGCTAAGATTCGGCCTGGTGGCGCGCATCGAATTGAGGCGGGAGTGATGCATGGCGTCAACGATCCTGGCCAAGCTGACAGCCGAGCGACAAGCGCTTACCGTCAGCGAGCTGACGTATCGGATTAAGGACCTGCTGGAGGGGGAGTTCCCCGACCTCTGGGTTCGCGGCGAGATCTCCAATTTCAAGCGTCACAGCTCGGGCCACTGGTACTTCACACTAAAGGATGCGCACGCGCAATTGCCTTGCGTCTGCTTTCGTTTGCAGAATCGCCTCATCCGGTTTCGTCCGGAGGACGGGTTGGAGGTCTATGCCCGCGGACGACTGAGCGTCTATGAGAAGCAGGGGGCGTACCGACTGTTGGTCGCCTACATGGAGCCGGTTGGCGTCGGCTCCCTGCAGCTCGCGTTCGAGCAACTGAAGGCGCGGTTGGCGGCCGAAGGACTCTTCGCTCCCGAACGCAAGAGGCCGCTTCCTCTCATGCCGCGAAAGATCGGCGTGATCACATCGCCCACAGGAGCCGTCATCCGCGACATTCTTCGCATCCTGAAGCGGCGCAATCGGGGCATTGATGTGCTCATCTTCCCCGTGCGCGTCCAGGGTGAGGGAGCGGCGGAGGAGATTGCCGAAGCCATTCGCATCATGAATCGGCGCGAGGACCTGGACGTCCTTATTGTGGGGCGGGGTGGTGGATCCATCGAAGATCTCTGGGCCTTCAACGAAGAGATCGTCGCGCGCGCGATCTTCCAGTCCCGTATCCCGATCATCTCGGCTGTTGGGCATGAGACGGATTTCACCATCGCCGATTTCGTCGCCGATGTGCGAGCGCCGACTCCATCGGCGGCCGCCGAGATGGTCGCCGCGCGCCGCGACGAGATGATCGAGCGGTTCGCCTCGCTGGAGCTCCGCTTGGTGAAGGCCACGCGGTACCTTCTCGTTCGACGGCGCGAGCGCCTCTCGCATCTTCAGGCGCGACCAGGATTCGCGCGTGCGCGACATCTCGTCCCACAGGCCCTGCAGCGCGTGGACGAGCTCGATTACCGTCTGCAGATTGTCATGGCGAAACGGCTGCGCGGTGCCCGCGAGCAGGTGGCTGCTCTTTCGATGCGCCTTACGGCGCAACGTCCGAGCCGGCGTCTGGCAGAGATACGCGGACGTCTGGCCCTGCTTCACAATCGGTTGACGGGGACGATCCGCGAGCGGATGCAAGCGGCCCGACGTCACCTGGGCCTGGCCGCCGGGAAGCTTGAGGCCTTGAGCCCTTTGGCCGTTCTCTCGCGCGGATACGCCATCGTCTGGAACGAACAGCGCGCCATCGTTCGCGACGCCAGAGATGTGCGCGTGGGCGAACGCCTGCGCGTTCGTCTGTTCAAGGGCCGCGTGAACGTCGTGACCGATGAGGTGATGCCCGATGAGTAAGGCGTCTAAACCCCTGGACTTCGAAACCGCCCTCAAGGAGTTAGAGGGCATCGTGGAGCAACTGGAAAACGGCGACCTCCCGCTTGAACGCGCCCTGGAACTCTTTGAGCGCGGCGTTCGACTCTCGCGGGAGTGTCAGAAGCGACTCGAAGAAGCGGAGCGGAAGGTCGAGATCCTGATCAAAAACGCCGGCGGAGAATACGAAGCCTTTCCCTTTGAGGAACCTCCGGACGAAGACATAAAGCCCGTGTGACCATGCCACCAGTGGCCGCCGAAGTGACCGAATATCTGAACGCACAGCGGGAGCGCGTGCAGGAGTGGCTCGATCGCCTCGTGCCTTCTGAGGAGACTCCTCCTGAAGTGATCCACCGCGCCATGCGCTATAGCCTCATGGCTGGGGGGAAGCGATTCCGTCCGATCCTCACCATCGCCGTCGGAGAGCTGTTCGATGTTCCTGAATCCTGGCTCCTCCCCACGGCTTGCGCCATTGAAATGATCCACACCTATTCGCTCATTCACGACGATCTTCCCGCACTCGACAACGATGAGTGGCGGCGCGGGCGACCGACATGTCATAAGGTCTTCGGTGAAGCGATAGCCCTACTGGCCGGCGATGCGTTGCTCACCCTCGCTTTTCAGACGCTGGCCGAACTCTCGATCCCGGCGGCATATCGCGATCGTCACGTGCGGGTGATCGCGGAGATCGCGCGGGCAGCAGGGACGATCGAGGGGATGATCGGCGGCCAGGTCTTAGATCTTCTGACAGAGGGGAAACCTTTTGACGAGGCGACGCTCGTGGCCATCCATCGTGCGAAAACCGGAGCGCTGATCACCGCTTCGGTGCGCGTCGGAGGGATCCTGGGCGGAGCCGAACCAGAACCGATGCGCGCGCTCACGCGCTATGGGGAATGCCTCGGACTCGCCTTCCAGATCATTGACGATGTGCTCGATGTCACAGGGACGCCAGACGAAATCGGGAAAACCCCCGGCAAAGACGCAGCGGCTCAGAAAGCGACCTATCCGCGCCTCTATGGTGTGGAGGCTTCCCGACGTCGAGCCGAAGCGCTCATTCGTGAGGCATGTGAAGCGATCCGGCAGCTCCCCCGCTCGGATCGGCTTGTCGCTCTCGCCGAGCTCGTCCTCGAACGTCGAGGATGAGCGTCATGCGAGTTTCCTGCGGCGAGTTCCCCACGCCAATACACCAAGGCTTCCGATCGCGCAGAGTTTGGCGAAGAGCTCTCCCTGTCGCGCGTAAAATGTTAACGCGGGAGGCGATGCCGGCTGGGGCAGGCGCCACCGGCGCGTCGCTTCTTGAAAAAGAGGGGTTGCCTCTTGGACCTCTCCGTACGGAGTGATCACAGCGGTGATGCCGCTGTTGGTCACCCGCACAAGCGGACGCCCCATCTCGACGGCGCGAAAGATGGCATGATGCAGATGTTGCTGCGCCCCAGCGGTCGGGCCGAACCATCCGTCGTTGGAGATATTCACGAGCAGCGTCGCTCCTCGCCGCACGAGCGCGCGCGGGATCTCCGGGAACGCCGATTCGAAGCAGATGAAGGTCCCGACGCGCGCGGATCCTACGGCGGCGACCGTGTACTCCTGACCCGGTACGAAATCGCCCGCCAGTGCCGGGATCTTTCGCAAAAACGGAAGGAAGCGCCGTCCGGGGACGTACTCGCCGAATTCGAGAAGTCGAATCTTATGATACTCGGCGATGCGCTCCCCGCGCGGAGAGAGCACGGCCGCGCTGTTATGCCATCCGTGCGCGCTCTTCCCCAAGTGATTGAGGAGGAGATACACCTGGTGTCGGCGCGCGAACTCCGCGAGATATGCCGCTATGGCTTCATCTTCATCGAGCGAGAGATTCATCGGCGACTCCGGCCAGATGAGCAGTCGTGGAGAACCGTTCTTCTCACCTTGGGCGAGAGCTTGTTCGGAGAGGCGCACGTGACGGTTCAGGCTCTCGACCACATCCGGAGCGTGCCACTGCCGGCCGCTTCCGGCGACCGGGATCACCGGCTGCACAGCGAGCACATCGAGAGCGGGCGCTTCCGAGGAGACTGTATTCTCCGGACGCATCGCCTTCCCGGTCAGGAAGACGAGTCCGAGGAAGACAAGGGGCATCCCGATGGCCGCGCCCATCCGCACGGTGAGCTTCGTACACCGCAGGGCGAGGAAAGCTCCAAGCGTGCTCGCCCAGAGTAAGAGGAAACTCACCCCCAGCACTCCCGTGTATCGCGCGATCTGAATCACTTCAGGGACGCTCGCCTGGCTGTATCCGAACAGATTCCACCCGTGCCGCGTCAGGTGCGCGCGCGCCCATTCTACGGAGACCCAAAAGAGCGGCGCGAGAAGAATCCCCCTCCTCCCCCATCGGGCAATTCCCCAGCGGACGAGCCAGAGGAACGCGGCGAAGAAGAGCGAGAGCACAAATGCAGGAATGAGCAGGAGCACGTAGGCGATCGGCGCCGGCACCCCTCCATAGTGGATGATGGGGAAGGTCAGCCACGAAAAGCTCCCGTAGAAAAATGCGAAGGCAAGACCGAGGCCGAGGAGAAACGCTTGCCGGAGTGTGAGCTCTCCTCGCGCGGCGATCCGGACGAGAAGGGGAATCCACGCCCCCCATGCGAGGAACCACAGGTTGGTCCCTAAAGGGGAGGGGAAGGAGAGAATCATCGCCAGCGCGGTTACCCCTCCGCATGCCCAATCGCGAAGGGCGAGCGGCTCCGCGCGCGAGGCATGTGGAGCGCTCCTGCTCATCCGTTCAGCGGGAGTCGCTGAGGACCGCGTGCTCGATTTCGGCCCGAGCCCGCGTCATCGGGTGGGAACGAGATGAAGGTCGGAGACGCCGTTGTTCCGAAGTTCGCGCAACGTGTGGGAGGCGGCCTCGGCATCCGCGAAGGGACCGAGGACGACCTCTACAGTTGGCGTTCCATCCGGCGTGGAGCGGGTGCGCGCGAACGCTTGGTCGAAGCCCAGCGCTCTCAGGCGAGCGATGAACTCTTCGGCCTCCGCCGACGAGGAGAAGCTTCCGGCTCGAATGAGATACAAGGCCGGCTCCTCGCGCGGCGATTCCGGAAGAGCGGCGTCTTCGCGCGGGGCTGTGCGAGATCGCGTCGCCTCGACGGATCCCGCCGGAGGCTCGATCGCGCGAGACCATCGTCCGATGAGCAGCCCCAGGGTGAACATCGCAAAGGCCAGTGTCACACACCCGATGAAGAGCACGATCGCGCGTCGGCTTTTCGCTCGAATATCGTCGTGCATAGCGCGTCCTCACGTCAGGAGCGATCGGTCACCGCCGCTTGAGGGGATTTCGGGGCGAGCACCGAGAGCAGCTCAATGGGCAGAGGGAAGACCACGGTCGAGTTCTTCTCAGCTCCGATCTCGGTGAGCGTCTGCAGGTATCGCAATTGGATGGAGAGCGGTTCCTGGGAGAGTTTGCGCGCCGCGTCGGTCAACTGCTGAGCAGCCAGGTATTCGCCTTCGGCATGAATGATCTTGGCGCGCTTCTCGCGCTCGGCCTCCGCCTGCCGGGAGATGGCCCGGATCATTTCTTGCGGCAGGTCCACGGCTTTGATCTCGACCATGCTCACTTTGATCCCCCACGGATCGGTGTGCTTGTCCAGGATGCGCTGCAGCCGCGCGTTCAACTCCTCGCGCTTACTGAGCAGGTCGTCCAATTCGACCTCGCCGCAGACCGAGCGCAGAGTCGTCTGCGCCAATTGCGAAGTCGCGTAGAGATAGTTCTCGACCTCCACGATCGCCTTGTTGGCGTCAATGACGCGGAAGTAGACGACGGCATTCACCTTCACCGAGACGTTATCTCGCGTGATCACATCCTGCGGGGGGACATCCATAGCGACGGTGCGCAAGCTCACGCGCACCATGCGTTGAAAGGGGCCGATCACCAGGCGGATGCCCGGTGGCTTCGGCTCGTGCCGCAGCCGTCCGAAGGTGAAGACGACGCCGCGCTCATACTCGTTGATGATCTTGATCCAACTCAGAACCCAGAGCAGCAAAATGATCGCCGCGATCGTAGATCCGGTGAAAAGTTCCGGCATAGTTCCCTCCTCTCGTTGCGATCTGGCGAGGACCTTGCCAGCAGCTCCGGTCGAGCACCCCACACGATCACTCGATCGCGCGAGGATCCTCCGCAGCCCGCTCGCAAGGATCTCCTCGACGACGTAGCGTCAGGAGCGTTCTTCGTTGCGCGCGACATCCAGAATGGAGGTTTGGCGCGGCGGTTCGAGCGGTTGCATGGCCTCGACGCGCAGCTTCAAGCCCTCAATCCCCACGACGCGCACGCGCTCCCCCTTGGCGATGCGCGAGGAGGCGATGGCGCTCCACAGCTCGCCGCGCACGAAGACCTGTCCTTCCGGATTCAGCTCCGTCTCCGCTGTCCCGATCAATCCCACCATACCGAGGTCGCCGGTGACGACCTTCTGCTCCCGCGCCTTCATCGCGAGACGCAGGATCACGATCATCGCGACCGCCGTCGGAATGGCGATGGCGAAGGCGATCGAGCGGTGGATCTGGATCGCCGGATCCGGGGCATCCACGAGCATCAGCGCGCCGATGATCATGGAGACGATCCCTCCCGCTCCGAGTACGCCGAAGCTCTGGATCTTCGCCTCGGCGATGAAAAGAGCAATGGCGATCACGAGTAAGAGCACGCCGGTCAAGCTGATCGGGAGCAGATGAAAGCCATAGAGCGCCAAGACGAGTGCAATCGCGCCGACGACGGCCGGGATGATCGCTCCTGGATTGTTGAGCTCGAAATAGATCATGAGCAAACCGATCGCGCCCAGCACAAACGCGATATTCGGATTGGCGAGGAAGCTGAGCAAGCGCTCGCGCAACGTGGGCTCGATGCGGACGACGGTCTCTCCGCGGGTGCGCAGCGTGACCGTCTCTCCTCCCAAGCGGCGAATCGTCCGCCCCTCTAGCTGCGCGAGCAGGTCGTCCAGATCGCGGGCGACCAGATCAATGAGACCTTCGCGCAGGGCCTCCGTCTCCGTGTAGGAGCGACTCGTGCGCACAGCGGCTTCGGCCAATTCGATATTGCGTCCGCGCTTCTCGGCGAGCGAGCGGATGTAGGCCGCCGCATCATTCTCCACCTTCTCGTACATCGTGCGGTCTTGCTCCATGCCGATGGCCACCGGATGCGCCGCTCCCGTGTTCGTCCCTGGCGCCATGGCGGCCACGTCCGCCGAGATGAGAATGAAGAAGCCGGCCGAAGCCGCATTGGCACCGCTCGGTGAGACGTAAACGACGATGGGCACGCGGGAGGCCAGAATACGCTCGACGATCTCTCGCATGGCCGAGACGAGCCCGCCCGGTGTGCGCAACGCGATGATGAGCGCGCGAGAACGCGCTTGCTCGGCCACGCGAATGGCGCGCTCGACCAACTGCGCGCTCGCCGGATGTACGATGTCGTCAAAGGTGACGACATGAACATCCGCCCGCGCTATGCCGCAGAGGAGCATGGTGAGACATCCGGCCTGTACGATCAAGCGTCTGTGCTTCATACGTCCGTCAATACTCTAGCACACGACGGCTCCCGACGTCATCACTGCAGGTCACGAGTCACGATGAGAATCTCTTCTCCAAACGGGAGCTGAAGAGCCAGGTACGTCGCTTGAGGCGACGGAAGCCCGAAGAAGACCAAACCCACGTGAGCCGGCGCCAGAGGCAGTTTCCCCTCCCCCCTCCAGCGGTGCTCTCCCACGGCGTGAAAGAGCGCGCGGGCCTGCGCCTCCAGATCCGGTCCTTGCGCGAGAAACTCAAGGCACTCGCCTCTTCGCCGGACAATGGAGAGCCCCTCCAGACGGCTGAGCGCAAAGCGTCGCTCGCTCACACCATCGCGCAGCAACGCGCCGCGCGGACAGAAGTATCGCTTCTTCCCTCGATCGCGTTCCGATCCGACGTAGAGCCAGATGGTCGTCTCCTGATGCTCCATATCGAAGCTGACGGCGAGGGGATAGAGGACAAGCGGTCGGTCTTCGACTCTCACCTCGTAGCGGGCGAAGCGCTCAATGCGGCGCAGGCCCGGACCATACCACGCTTGCGCGGCCATCTCCCCCCCGAGGATTCCCAGAAGGAGGAGGAGGATCATGACCCCACGAAAGTCCCCTCCCGGATGCTTCGGCGACCCGCTCATGGCATGCTCCCCCTCATGCGAAGATCGAGTTTATCGTAGACCTCGTCGGTGAAGAGCTCAAGCCAGCGCAGGATCGCCGGGAACAAGGAGCCGGCTTCAAAGCTCCGCGCGTAGGTGAAGGGCCACTGCCGGGGATCATCCGGGATGAAGATGCGCACCTCTCGGACGCGACATGTGGAGCCCGCGCGTCGCGATCCCTGAGGCTCCACGCGTCCGATCAACCGGGGAGCCGTCAAGCTGGCGGACGCCAGGTGACTCAGGTCGCGGTAGATGGGATCGGCCGTCTCGGCGTGCGTTCTCGCCTCCAGCAGGCGCACAAGCGGATCTTCTCGAAACTCCTCGATCCGAAGCAATCGCTCGCGCACGGTATAGAACGTCACCCACCGCGTGCGCCCCGTCGGATCGAACAAGCGGCGGTGCGGGTCCAGATGCCAGTAGACGAGATTGATCTCGCGCGCGAGGGCGTCCAGAGCCGCCTTCGCCAATTGCAGAAAGCTCCATATCTTTTGCTCAAGCCCGCTTGAGATCTTCAGCTCCCCTCCGCTTGTCGAGATCTCCGCCTCCAAAAGTTCCACGTACACATCGAGCGCCGCGCGCTGAAACCACCACGTATCCCAATGCGCCAAGGCCGCCCAGCACCGCGCCTTCTCATCCAGGGCCGACCACGTGCGCAGTCGCTCTACAAAGGCATTCTCGGCGCGCGTCCCTCGCCAGGCCTTTAATTCGAACGACACTGACATGGTTCGAATCGCACCGGGGACTTACCGCGTGCGTTCGATGGTGAAGTGAGCAATACGCTCCAGAGCCTCCCGGTAGGGAGAAGGGGCCAACGCTCGCAAACAGGCGGAAGCTCGCCGCACATACGCCCGCGCTTCCTCTCGCGCTCGCTCCATGACTCCTTCGGACTCCAAGACCTCGATGAGCTCCCGACGGGTCACCCGCGTATACTCGCCGTCGGTGAGAACGGCGCGCACCATCTCCAGATGCCTCGGCTCTCCGCGCTCGACCAGCAGGATCACCGGGAGCGTCAGCTTCCCCTCGCGCAGATCGCTCCCCGCCGGCTTGCCCAAGCTCTCCTCATCGGAGACGAAATCGAGTATGTCGTCGATCAACTGAAAGGCTGTGCCAAGATGCATGCCGTACGCGCGCAAGGCGCGCTTCTCCATCCGAGAGGCACCTCCCATGATCCCGCCGATCTCTGTGCACGCGCTGAAGAGATAGGCCGTCTTCCGTCGCAGGATGTCGAAATAGCGCTCGCGCGTGATGAAGAGATCGCCGATGTGCCCCAATTGGATCAACTCGCCCTCGGTCATCTTGCGCGTGATGCGCGTGAGCAGATCCAGGATCTCGAAGTTGCGCTCCTCGAGCGCCATCTCGAACGCGCGCATGTAGAGCCAATCGCCCATGAGCACAGTGATCTGATTTCCCCATCGCGCATTCACCGAAGGGCGTCCGCGTCGCATCTCCGCTCCGTCAATGATGTCATCGTGGACGAGGGTGGCTGTGTGAATGAACTCGACGACGACGGCGAGTCGGATGGTCGAGGGCGTGACCGGACGCCCCCAGAGCTTTGCCGAGAGCAGTAACAGGGTCGGTCGAATCCGTTTCCCCTGGCCATCCTTCACATACCGGCCAATCTCGGCGATCAGCGAGACCTCGGAGGCGATTTGACGAGCGAACTCCTGCTCGAACGCCGCCAGTTCGTCCCGAATCAGGGCGAAGACCTCAGCCACGGGCGACGTTTCCGGTCGCGCAATGTGGATCGAATTCTCCGCCCTCTGTCGCGTCATTGAAGCCCTCGCACGTTCGACTCCCCAACGAGCGATTCAATGTATCATAAGCCCGAGGAAGAGACCAAGTATCCTCACGTCCCGTATTCCGTCATCGGGAAGTGGGGGCGAGTCATGGGGTCCGCAAAGGCGCCCTGCGTCAGCGTGATCTCCGGCGAGGCGGCATCGCCAAAGACGACCGTGATGAGATCGAACCGATAAGGTGCCGAATCCAGATGGAGCCAGCGACGGTAGGCGTGGGCCGCGCGAGCAAGCGCGCGTCGCTTGCGGCGATCCACTCCCGCTTCAGCGCGCGCTACATCCTCGGACGTGCGCGTCTTCACCTCCACGAAGACGAGCACCTCGCCATCATACGCGACGATGTCCAGCTCCCCGAGGACGAGCGCTCCGCGACGATTTCGCCCAATGGGGAGGAAGACGTTGGTCGCGACGATCCGGTAATTCGCGCGCCGCTTCAGGAATTCCCACGCGAATTGCTCGCCGAGCGCTCCGAGATCCTGTGCACTAGAAGGCTTCATTCCACGCGTCTCCAGATGGCGAGCCGACGTCGTCCGCCGACGATCCATTCGACGCTCAGCCGATCCCGATCGAGTTGCACGTTCTCGAACACCTGTGGTTCGCCCGTCAGCTCCGGGAAGACGGCAAAGGTGGGGACGAGACGGATTCGGTTCCCCTCTCGCGAGTATTCTCCCACGCTCCCCTCGACCTCGCGCATGAGCTCGAGAAGCTCCTTCTTCGAGTACTCGGTGAGCGCCTTCCCGCGCGGCGGACGACGGTCCGGAGCGACAGCCAGAAGCGCGAACCGCGAGCGCGTGAACAGCAGCATGGCCCCCGGCCGGAGCGGACGCCCCGTGTGCAGATCCCTCGCCGATTCCAAGAGCCACGCCCCTTCAAGAGTCTCCCCTCGGGTCGGAGCCGATGCGGGTGCCGCCGTCGCGGATCGCAGATTAAGGTCCACATAAGTGATGCGCCATCCCGTGCGCTGCCGCTCCAGCAGAAACGATGCGTATCCGGTATAGGCGAGCACCAGCCCATGAGCCGTCTGTTGCACATAGTGCGCATCGGCGTGTGCCCACGCGGCAGCGCCCATCGAGCGCATCTGAAGATGATCCAAGCGCAACTCGGCACGCGGGAAGTTCTGGAACGCGAGGCGCAGGTGCTCCAAGACTCTCTCGATCCCTTGATCGCGCCGCCCGAAGCTGATCATGATGACGTTCGGAGCGCACGCCTGTCGCACCGCGTTCGTATCGTTGTTCTCCCACCCGCGGCGAAATGCTTCGATGAGACGACGAATCTCGACCTCTGGGGAAACGAGACGCTGACGCTGCCCGCCGAAAGCGAGGACCCCGAGGAGTCCGCCGATCATCAGCCATATGCCCACAGTGTGCTTCCATACTCCTGATGACCCTGCCCGCAAAGTCCACAGCGCCGCCGACGCGCATGATCCATTGGTCCGCTCTGCATCAGGAGCAGGCGTACAGCCGAACCGACCCGAATCTTCCGAGCGTACACTCAGAATCATCGTCCGTGCGCGCTCTCGCCGATACAAGGACACCCCGGGCGCGGGTACGAGGGAATCGTCAATGCGCCCACGCGTCCGAAGCGACTTGAGAAAAGTCCCGAGACCGTGTTTAATATTCCGATTCATCGGTGTGCCATTATACCACTATGGGAAACCGATGGGCACGAGGAAGCCGGATGGTGTGCACACGCGACAACACGAGGGCAGCGGAGGACTCACAATGCCGACGCGCGAAGAGGCGTACGCCTTGCTGCGCGAGTATACACAGAGTGAGAGCCTGATCAAACATGCGCTCGCGGTCGAGGCCGTCATGCGCGCGTTCGCGCGACACTACGGCGAGGACGAAGAGGTGTGGGGAATTGCCGGTCTTCTCCACGACTTCGATTACGAGCGGTATCCGACTCCTCCGGATCATCCGCTCCGCGGTGCTGAAATCCTTCGCGAGCGAGGATATCCCGAGGAGATCATCCGCGCGATCCTCGGGCATGCCGATTATACAGGCGTTCCGCGGGAGACGCTCTTGGCGAAGGTCCTCTATGCCGTGGATGAGCTGACGGGCTTCATCATCGCCTGCGCGTTGGTGCGCCCCTCGCGCCGCGTGGGTGATCTGTCGGTGGATTCGGTCAAGAAGAAGCTTAAGGACAAAGCTTTCGCGCGCGGCGTGGATCGTGCCATCGTCGCTCGTGGAGCCGAAGAGCTGGGCGTGAATCTCGACGATCTCATCGCGTTCATCATCTCTGCTTTGCGTCCCCTCGAGGAACAATTGGGGCTGAATCGCCGATCTTCGGAGGAGAATGAACGGTCATGACGGCACAACGACTCGATGGTCTGGCCATCGCGCGGCAGATCAAGAGCGAAGTGGCGCGCGAGGTCGAAGCCTTGAGAAAGCGCGGCACGTGTCCCGGCCTGGCGGCCATTCTGGTGGGGACGAATCCCGCCTCTCAGGTCTACGTCGCCAGCAAGGTGAAGACGTGCGGGGAATTGGGCATCTACTCGGAAAAACATGAGCTGCCGGAGACGACGACCACGGAGGAGCTTCTGGAACTGATCGCTCGCTTGAATGCGCGCGAAGAGATTGATGGGATCCTCGTCCAATTGCCCTTGCCCCAACACGTGGACGCGCAGCGAGTGCTCGAGGCCATAGATCCGGCCAAGGACGTAGACGGTTTCCATCCGGTGAACATCGGGCGTCTGGTGCGCAATCAAGTGACCCTGGAGCCGTGCACGCCGGCGGGGATTATCGAGCTGTTGGAGCGGACGCACATTCCGATCGCCGGGCAGCGCGCCGTCGTCATCGGGCGTAGCGACATCGTCGGAAAGCCGCTGGCGCTGATGCTCCTGCATCGGCATGCGACTGTGACGATCTGCCACAGCCGTACGCCCAATCTGGCTGAAATTGCGCGGCAGGCGGATCTCCTCGTCGCCGCCATCGGCCGGACGGCAATGATCACCGCCGAGTATGTCAAGCCGGGCGCCGTCGTCATTGATGTGGGCATCAACAGAGTGACCGATCGCGCCGAGGTTGAACGTCTCTTTGGACCGGATGAGCAGCGGTTGAACGAACTGGCATCAAAAGGGTACACGCTCGTTGGGGATGTGCATCCGAAGAGCGTCGCTCCCGTCGCGGGATATTTAACGCCGGTGCCGGGCGGCGTCGGTCCCTTGACCATCGCCATGCTGATGAAGAACACGGTCAAGGCTGCTCGCGAGCGACGAGCTGCAGTCCGGGCATCCCGGACGATCCTCTAATCGCCACCGTACGGAGGAGGAACGATGCGCCGCATACCGCGAACCCTGCGGGAGTTCTGCGCCCGTCAGAGGATCATGCGCTTGGCCTTCACCGACGCGAGAGGATATCCGCATGTCCTCCCGCTTTGGTTCGTCGTCTTCGGGACCGAGTTCTTCTTCGGGACCGATCGCGAGAGCGCAAAAGGCCGCGCCATCCTGAGGAATCCTCGCGTCGGATGGGTCATTGATGGGGGAACGAGTGTGCGCACCTACAAGGGGGTCTCCTTCTGGGGGCGGGCCGAGGAGGTCACCGATTCCCGTCTTTGGCGGAAGGTCTGGCGCGCTCTGGGCACGAAATACTACGGTTCGCCGGAGAGCCGCGCCTTCCAGCAACTCTATACGCCGGAGACGCTTATCCTTCGCCTGAAGCCCGAAGGGGTCTTCTTCTGGGACTATAGTGCGGAATAGAAGTGCTCCGCTTTGAGCGCTCCCTCGGGCCTTCCGGAACATCGCGCGGGAGTGTCGCTCATCCTCCCGCGAAGCGCAGCGGGTTCACCGGGCGATCGTTCACCCGCACTTCATAATGGACATGCGGACCGGTGGAGCGTCCCGTACTTCCCGCTCGCCCCAGGATATGGCCGCGCTTTACCGATTGGCCCAGGCGCACGGTGATCCGAGAGAGGTGTCCGTAGAACGTCGTAATCCCATTTCCGTGATCGAGGATCACCAGGCGACCATATCCGCCACGGTAGGCAGCGAAGACGACCGTGCCATCGGCTGTTGCGCGCACTGGCTCGCCGTATCGTGCCTCTATATCCACGCCCGTGTGGAATTCGTAGCTATCGCCGAAGGGATCTCGTCGGATGCCGAACCGGTCGTTCAGCTCTCCCGGAACTGGCCATCCCCGCGGTGTCCTCGCCTGGCGTCGGCGCTCGCTCTCCAGGCGCACGCGCAAGGTCTTCACTGTCGCCTCGATGCGAGCGATCTCCTCAGCAAAGAACTGCAGCTCATGTGGTCCTCCCTTTCCTCGCTCGGTCTCTTCCCCAGACCTTCCGATCGGGTGGGGACTTTGTAAGGTACCGCCTTCGCTCTCCTCCAGCTCGATCCCCATCTCCCGAGCCGTCTCCCGCATCTGATGTGCTTCAGCTTCCAGGGATGCGAGGCGAGACTGCAAGGTGTTCAACTGCGTGAGATATTCCCGCTTGAGCACTTCATTCTCTCGCTCGACGCGTGCATAGCGCATGAGCACGGCGGCCCGTCGCATCACCCACACGCCCGTCATACTGAGAACGCCTAGGAGTATAAGGCCGATCAGAAGCATCCCGTAGAGATGCCGATGGTGGATGACGATCTTATAAAAGCGGGAACTCGTCGCGGGCGCGATAATGAGCGTGTAAAACGCGCTCTCTCTGCGCATACGAACGCCTCCTTCATTCTCGAATTTTCCTCCCATGCCCCTCGCTGTGCGCTCGGACGGGGCGTAGGATAGCACGATCTGAGGCGAAGGGCAAGAGAAATTTTCAGCCGGATGCGGGCGTTACTCCGGCGGGGCTTCTTCCGAGCGCTGCAACTCGCGCACGATCTCTTGCGCAATGGCGCGGGCGCGCTCGATCTCCTCCGGGGGAAGTGAGATCGCCGCGACGGCCGCATGACCGCCTCCGCCATAGCGCTCGCAGATCTTGGCCAAGTTATGGCGGCGAGGTCGCGGCGCCCAGGGATTCGATCCGACGGAAACTTTCGCCCGCAGGGGGGAGAGACTGACGCCGATGCTGTAGGTCACTTCCGGGCAGAGATAGTAGGGGATGAACTTGTTGTACCCCTCAAGCCCATATTCGCTCACATCGAAATACGCGACGCCGCGCTCACACCGGACAGTGCGGCGGATCATCTCCATCGCTCGCTCGTGCCACGCCATAAGAGGCCCCAGAAGCTCAACGAAAGGCGGTTCTTGAACGACATCCGCGAGCGATCGCTCCTGCAGGATGCGAATCAACCGCTCCGGCAAGTGATCATCCCGCCCCGCCTCGACGACGAGCATGAGTTTCATGGCCGGCTCGGTCAGATCAACCGCCGCCTGCGGATTCGGATACTGTGCTCCGTCAATGATGTCCGCCCAGCGGATCAGCTCCTCAAGCGGTGTGGGATCGAAGCCGAAACGCGACGCGGCGATGTCGGCGACCAGCTTCGTGCAGGATTTATAGCTCGGGTCCAGGAATTTCTTCCCGCTCTGGTCTCGACGGAAATGGGCCTCATCCTCCGGAGAGAGGAACGCACTGTCGTGATGATCGAACCACCAGGTGAGACGCTCCGAGCTGCTGTACTTGAAATCCACGATGACGTTCTCATCTCCATCGAAGAGATCATCGTCGAAGAGGCGACCAGCCCGGTGCATCAATCCCGCGTAGGCGAACTCCGCGCGCGCATTCACCCGCTCTCGATAGAAGCGGGAGAAGACGACCGCCGAGGCGATCCCGTCGAAACACCGATCGTGAAAGAGCACCTTGACTCTCATCGCTCACTCCGAAGCAAGCGGAGAATGATACCGGGAATCTTCCCGAAGCGCCAGGTCAGTCAGGAGTCGGAACCCAGAGCAGCGCTCGACGGAGGATGCGGATGCCGTTGGGATGGAGCGCAATGGTGTACAGCTCGCACTCGCGAGCGTTCTCGAACGCCCCTCGCAGCAAGGCGCGCGCGCGCGCCGCCGCTGCTTCATACAGGCGTTCGAGCTCCTGCGCCAGCGGTTGTAGCTCATCCGCGACTCCTATGGGGATGCTTGAGGTGTCCCTCTCTTCCTCGGACAGAGTATCTGAGAGCTCCTCTGTCGAGCCCACGGCGCTGCTCGGATGATCCAGGAGCACGCGATTGAGTCGGGCTTCCAGACGCGAGATCATCCGCCGCCGCTGAACGTCCACTCCGGCGCGCAGCTCATCGGGGATGTCCGGGGACAGCGGCTTCTGCCGCAGCTGCTCCAACTGAAACTGAAACTCTCGCATCAGCTCCCGCAGCACCGGCTGCAGGCGCAGACGTGCTTCTTCCATCGCGCGTTCCAGGAATTCCTCCCGACTCTCGTTGCGCCGGGAGTAGAGCCGCAAATTCGGATTATAGTACACGCTCACTCGCTCGGTGCGCACCAGATGCGCGATCAGATCCTCCTCGATTTCGGCCAGGCGAGCGTCCGTGAGCGTCACCGGTTCACCGTAGGGACGAACCTCCGGTTGCGGAGCCGTGCGCACATGCTCCGGTGCGAGCTCCTCCACGGCCGAAACGCTCCAATCGGCTGCCGCATCGTCGCGCGGCAGCCAGGTCGTATACCGCCGGTCTTCCGAATGGACGATCTCCGCCCGTGGATCTCGAAATTCCAGCAAGCATTCGAAGAGAAGCGCCGGCCGATACCGCCACGTGATTGAGGTGTCCGCCAGCAGGGCATCTTCGAGCCCCACCCATAATTCCACAAGCCCCGATGTCGGTGACGCCTTCGACATGTCCCGCCAACTCATCCTTCGAGCACACGCTCGGCCTCAATCTTGGGCTCGACGGTGAGCGAGCGGAACTCGCTCACTCGCACGAGCCCTGGCCGCGAGCGAGGAATTTTACTCACGAACTTGCGCTCTGTATAGTTCACGACGACCGCCTTCGACTGCCGGGCTTGGCTGAAGAAGGCCGCCAATTGAGCTGCCTGGAGCAACGTACGAGGAGGGAGAGCTTGTCCTTTCGCGCGCCGAATGATGACGTGCGAACCCGGGTAGTCGGCCGCATGCAGCCACACGTCATGGGGAGACGCCAGACGAAACGTGAGCCACTCATTATCCTCCGCGCTCTTTCCGACCAGAATGTCAAATCCATCCGACGAGCGAAAACGAATGATGCCCGGGAGCCGCGCGCGCGCCGATTTCCCTTTCTTCTCTGGAACCGAAGGCGGGGGCGCTAGGTCTAAGCCGACATCGCGCGCGATGCCTTCCAGAGCGGCGAGCGTATCAGCAGCTTCCGCGCGCTCCCTCGCGCGTCGGAGGACATCCAGTTCTTGCTCGATGGCCGCCCGACGCGCCGCGATCGCTTCGGCTCCCTGCTTGGCCTTCCGGTATCGCCGGAAATATTCCGAAGCCGCCTGCTGCGGAGTAGGCGCCGTAGTCGGAATCTCCACCCGCTGCATCTCCGGATCGTAATAATCGGCCACGAGAAATCCGGAGGCCGTGGGCACCGCCGCATGCGCATTGGCCAGAAGCAACTCTCCCCACCGTCGCCACGTCTCCGCATCGCCGAGAGCACGCCGATCCGCTTCGAGGCGATCCAGTGCTCGCTCTCGCTTCTGAATCTGCGCCGCCAGATAGCGAAGAAGAGCTGTTCGCTTCTCGCGCATGAGCTCGCTCTGACGAACGAGGTCGAAGTAGACGCCCGCTGCGCGAGAGAACGAATCCAGGCGCGTCGCCGTCCATCCTTCGGCGTGGACCAAAGGGATCGCCGAAAGACGGATGTCGCGCGAGGAGATTTGCGCCGGGTTCAGACGCTCCAACGGTTCTCGGGTATAGAGAATCGGTTCGGGAGCACGAAGGATGTCTTCCAAAACGCTCCGGAAGGCCGCATAAGCGAGGTCGGGCGTGAGCTCATCTGCTGGACTCATCGCTCGCCATCGAGCTTCGACCTCGGCGGCATAGAGCGGCCCGAATCCTTCGACCTCCGCCAGGAGACATGCCGAGAGCGGGCGCGCAGAACTTACGAGCTTCTGAAAGTCCTCTCGATCGAGCGTCATCGGATTGCGCTTTGTCGAAGCCGGAGGCGTGTAGATCTCGCCCGGTGCCGGCCCCTGAGCCCGAAGACGCTCGCACACGCGCCCCGCCGCATCGAGCAGGAAGAGATTCGCCGCACGTCCGAAGAGTTCAGCAGCCAGGATGACCTCGCGGAAGACCGAGTCTTCTTCTTCGGTCGAGAGGCTTTCTTCATCCTCATCCGGCTCGGCTAACATCGCGGCCGGTCGTTCGAAAGAGAACCGCACGATGCGATCGTATCCCATTTGTTCGATGGCGCGCAGGCGCGCACCGCGCAGCAGTTTCCGCGCGCGCTGGAGAAAAGGCGCCGGATCACTGCTCTCCTCTGGTGCATGCTCCCGAAGATACACGCACGGCCGGCGCGGTTCCACAGAGAGCACGAGCCAGACGTTCTTCGGATGTCGAGCAGGGCTGTAGAGCTTCAGAAGCAGTGTCGAAGGATCCGCCAGACGGACCTTCTCCACCCGCGCGCCGAGAATCTCCGCCTTGAGCTCCTCGATGATCCGAAATACCGTGAGTCCATCCATACTCCTTCGGACGCCCCGCGTAGGGGCCCGCACGGGAGGTCAGCTCGCGAGGCGCTCGGGCGCGTGATTGGACTCCGGGCGGTCCTGCCAAGAGGTCACCGACGTCGCTCCGGCGCGGAGCGATACAGCCAGGGCGCGTGAATCTCTTGACTCTCGTACACGGATGCGGCCACTCGCTTCACGACGATCCCCGAGAAGATGTCGGCAAAGGTTCGGCGCTCGCGGTTGAAGAGCGCCCAGAGGAATCCGAAGAAGACGGGGATCGCTCCCAGAAGAGAGCCGAGGATATGCCGCACCGCTTGACCAGCGGAGGGCAAATCCATCGTCCGCGCATTCAGAGCCAGAAGTCCGGCGATAGCCATTCCGACTGTTCGTCCCGCCACGCTCAATAGGATCGCCTCATAGAGGACGCCGATGACACCCACGGTGCCTACGAGCGCAATACGCACTGCGCGCTGAGAGAAATCGCCGTATACGAGCTCGACGCTGGCGACGAACGGGATGGCGCTGAACAGAATCACGCCGATGTCTATGAGCGCGGCGCCGAATCGTCGCCCGAGCGAAGCAGGAGCAATCTGTTCGGCGCTTTCCTCAAAGGTCCTCCGTGCGGCGGGGAGATCACGGGAACGTTCCAGGCGCTCAGGCCAGTCTGCCATATCGGATCGAGCGCGCAGCACTTCTCCGATGTCCTCCTCCGCACTCTCTGTCTCCAAGTTGAGATCTGCGGTCTCTTCGAGGAGAGGGTGTCTCTCCGGCTCCTTTGTCGGAAGCGCGCGCTCCTGATCCCGAAGAGGGCGCTCTGAAGGTTCCCGACGTATGCCGGGCACAGGGTCCGAGCGCATCCCGGCACGTTCAGAAGGATGTCTGGACTCGCGTCGCGCGTGAGTCGCAGCCGTCTCGGCCGACGCCATGTGCTCTTTGGCTGGTCCGGAGTCCGACCGGCGAGTGGAAGGTGAGACCGGTTCGGTCTCGCTCGCCTTTCGCGCCGGCTCTGTCACTTCTCCACCGCGCCGCTCGCGAATGGCGCGTACACGCTCCCGAAGCTGCTCCTTCCATTCCGGAGGTCCCGGGCGATCTTCAGAAGATGCCGGAGACCCACCCGAAGGCTCGGGCACAGGCTGGCCGGAAGCGAGTCCTTGCGCTCTTGCTCCGGGGAAAGGGATCACCACCGAACCCGCGCTTCGCGCATCCGCTCGATCGTTCGCTCGAGGCTGAGCCTGTGCCGAAGGAGGTGTTGCGTGTGAGAGCTTCGTCCCACAGTACCGACACGTCGCGTGAGCTGCCGATTGTATGAAACCGCATCTTGGACATCTCATAGCGCCTCATCTCTGCCCGAGCCACAGGTTGAAATGTCGGCTAGCATGGTAGCAAAAATTCCCCGCCGAAGCAATCTCTTTCGCGCGAGCCTCATCGCACGCGTCTGACCGAAGCGCCGCGCCGGCTGGATATCTTTTCCTTCCAGTCGTCGGCTCCTCGTGTGGCATGGGATCGCAAAGACCGATCCCTTCGCCCCTGTAGGCCTTTCGGACCTTCTCCAAGCGGAAGATCAACCTCGTCGCTCTCGGGCGCGTGTATGTGAGAGCCGCTCATTTCGACCCTTTGCCGGAGTATCCTTCACCCACTGTCGCGCAGAGCAGCGAGCAGACGTTCTATGACGACGGGCCAGCAGAAGTGCTCGCGATAGAGGGCATACCCCCGCTCGGCGAGTTGGCGGCGTCGCTCCGCATCTTCGGCCAAAGCAATGACATGTTCGAGAAAGGCATCCAAATCATCGGCGGGCGAAAGCAGCAGTGCGCCCGAGCTGTGTAAGATGGCATCGGTCAAATACCCCGATGTCCCCACGACCGGAAGACCATGACTGAGTGCTGCCATAAGCGAGGAGCGGCGCGTGGAGACTCCGTCGTGTGTGGGGAGGAGAAAGAGATCGCTCGCCTGCAGATAGTGCGAGACCGTCGTGGCATCCACATATCCGGTGACCAGGATGCGTTCGCGCACGCGGTCCCTGGCGAGCGCGCACAAGGCGTCCAATCCCGGTCCAATGAGGAGGAGCCGGGTGGCAATTCCCCTATCCAGAAGTGCTTCCACGCTGCGGAGAAGCCACGCGCCTTTTTTTGAAGCATGGAGCATGCCGAAGAAGACGAGGACGATCTCCGTCTCGCGAATTCCGAGCTGCTGTCGCACGCGCTCGCGATCCGTCGGCACCGGCTCAATGTTCGAAGGGATGGGCAGATGAAATACGGGCACGCGTCTCAGGAGCCGGACGTGGCGAAGCGACGTCGTCCATGGTTCGATGGAAACGGCGAGCGCGCGCGCCGCGCTCGCCGCGAGCCAAAACATCGTGCGTTGGACAACGGCTAATGCGGTATGTTTGAGGAACGTGAGGGAGAAGCGCGCGTCGGGGAAATCCACGTACAGCTCGTGGACGAGAAGCAAGAGGCGTCGGCCCGCGAGTCGTTCTCGAAGGAGCGCGATGGGAAAAACTACGTTCACCCCCCTTCGGCCATAGGCGTGGGGCACGTACTGCACGAGCACCCAATCGGGGGAAGCGCGTGCGATCTCTCGGGCGAGCAAAGCCATGTCGCGCCATCCCCAGCGGGTGAGGATGCGGCGCACGGATATCCCGGACGAGCGGGGATACGCCTCTTCCTCCGATGCTGCAATGCCGTCCTCGGGACCACGCGTCGTGATCACACGGACGTCACATCCGCCGAATCGGTGGAGGACGTCGGCCAGATGCTGCGTGTGATCCGCCAGGCCACCTCGCTTCGGGGGATAGTCCGGAGAGAGGATGACGAGTCTCAGCGGCCTTTCGTTCGGAGGAGGATCGGAATTCCCGTGCGAGCAGGAGATCGCCTGAGGTGTCTGAGCGCGCATCCGCTCGGGGTCCCTACCGTGGGGCACTCGTAATGTGCCGTGGCCACGCATCAGGTCTCTTGCCGCGCTTCTTCGAAAGCTCGCATCAGGCGTTCCACATGGCGTCGCGCATCGAACTGTTCGACGGCGACGTGCATCGCGCGCGCGGACATGGCCGCTGCCAGCGCCTCATCGCTCACCACGCGCTCTATGGCCGTGGCCAGCGCACGTACATCTCCGGGTTCAACGAGCCATCCCGTCTCTCCATCCCGTATCCACTCCGGGAGCGCACCCACGCGAAAGGCGACAATGGGCGCTCCCTGCCTCATGGCTTCCGGTCCCACGCGGCCAAACGGCTCCGGCCATATCGAAGGGATGACGACGACGCGAGCGCGACGATAGAAGCCGAAAACAGCGGCGCGACTGAGCCATCCGGGGAAGGAGACGATGTGCCGCACCGCCACGTGCGATGCCAGACGCTTCAGCTTCGGCAGCTCCGGACCGTCTCCGATGAAGACGGCGCGAACCGGAGGCTCGACGAACTCCAGAGCGCGAAGGAGAAGATCCGCGCCCTTGTAGTCGTAGAGACGCCCGCAGAAGAGGACGATGGGAAGTGCCTCCTGCCTCGCCTCCCGAATGGGGAGAGAGCCTTCTCCCGTGGAGAGGGGTTCCACAAAGGGCGGATTCACGACGATCTGATCTTCGGAGAAACCGACGGCCAGCAGCTCGCGCTTCATGTATTCGCTGGCCACAAGGACGCGCTTCAACTGGCGCGCCGTTTCGATCCATTGCTTCGTCGCGCGAAGATTGGTCAGAAGGCGCCACGGTCGTCGCGTCCCGCACGCGTGCCAATACGGAGCGATGGCGCAATACGGGCCAAACGGCCGCTCGCACGCACGTTTCTGGCGCGCGTAGAATTTTCCTCGTCCCGGGCACACGTAGCGGCTCTGGACATGAACGAAGGGGATCGTGGGACGAAGGCGGGAGAAAAGGCGAAGCACCTCGGCCTCTTCCACATCATGGGTGAGGATGACATCCGGCGCGATCTGTTCCACCATGCGGCGCAATTCGATCTCGCGTTCGGACCATTTTCCCGCCTCCGGTCGTAAGGCGGGCACAAGAAGACTCTCCGGAGCAATCGTCCGAATCGAGGGACCCGAAGGTGCTCTCCCGTAAATGAGCGTGACAGCGTATCCCTCTCGTCGTAAGAGTCGGTGGAGGTCGGCGGCATAGGTCTCCACGCCTCCGATCACCGATCCGTATTGGGTGACATGCAGGATCCTCATGGCGACCGTCTCCCACGCGACTCCTCAGCCGATGCGAGCCGCTTCTGCGGGGTCCCCCAAGGTAGACACTCTGCAGAAGAAGACGGTGAAGGACGCCCGAGCGCCCTGTGATATACGTGCAGGCAGCGACGGGCGACGGCTTCCCAGGTGAACCGCTCCAAGACGCGCGCGCGCCCTCGCTCGCCCATGCGACGTGCCTCTTCCGGATGCCGCTGCAACCATTCGATGCGATCCGCGAGCGCACGGGCGTCGTTCGGAGGGATGAGAAATCCCGTCACGCCGTCTTCGACGACCTCTGGAAGCGCGCCCACACGGGTCGCGATCACTGGCGTCGCGCACGCCATTGCTTCCAGAAGCGTCAGTCCGAAGAGCTCCGGCGTCGGATGGTGTGTGCCGAAGAGGTCCGTGTACACCGAAGGGAGTACGACCACGAGCGCCGTGTTGTACTCTCGAAGGAGTCGCTCATCGTTGGCATCGAGGATGAAGCGCACGCGCTTGCCACGCGCCATCTCGCGCAGGCGCTCCAGGAATTCCCTCGCGCGCGTCGCGACAAGCTGCGGCTCCCATAGCCGCCCGACGAGGCGCAGCTCGATCGTTCCCCCTACCGCCTCAACGAGATAATTGATCCCCTTGTGCGGGAGCATCCGTCCGACGTAGAGCACCGTCTCATACGTGCGCTCGGGCAACGGACGAAATCGTTCCGTATCCACGCCGGCGAAGACGACGTGGTTTTTGCTTTCGTACTTCGCGAACCGTTGCGCGGAGAACTCGGAGAGGTGCAGGAATCCATCCACCCACCGCCCCATGTCGAAGTGATAGGAGAGATCCCATCCCCCTCCTCCCAAGTCCGTGACGAAAACCCGCTTGCCTGTCGCCTTCGCGTACGCGATCGAGAGCGTCGTCACGACGACATGGAATTGGTGGCAGTGGATGATGTCGGCATCGGCGAGCGCTGTGAGGAAGCGGAAGCTGACCGGATTGGTCCGATGACCGCGCGGATACCAGAGGGGACGAAAAAGGCGCACCTCCAGCGCCCCTTCGACGATCTCGAGATCGCGCCAAGCCTCAGGGTGGCGGGCGAAGCTCACCAGCCGCGTGGGCGTCAGTCGCGACATCGCCCGCGCCAGCTCCGTCGCATATCGTTCTCCTCCCCCGATGACCGAATGCTCGCTGAAATACGTGGGGGAAATGTGCACGACGCGAATCCCCATGTCTGACAGATCCCGAGCGGCCTCCTGTTGGACATCTCTCGCACTCTTCCGATCGCCGAAAACGTTCACACCCTCTCCCTTCAGATCACGTCCGCCGCGATGACGTCGCGCGATGGCGTTCGGGGTCCCCACGCGATCTCAAGATCGCCTGAGGTGCCCGAACGACGCCCTCCAGCGTCTCGGCCAGACGGCGCGTCAACTCGCGCCGTTCATATCGGCGGATGACAACCATCTGCGGATGATAAAACTGGCGCGCAAAGCCATCGGGGTCAAGGGCCGCCCATCGAAGGAGTGCGCGCACGCGCTCTCGCTCTCCTGGTTCCACGCTCACGCCGATGCCCGCCTCTGCGATCAAAGCGGAGGCCAAGCCCGAGGGCGCAATAGCGAGGACCGGACGCCCGGCGGCCATGTACTCGAAGAGCTTTCCCGGATACCATTTCCTCCCTCCCTCATGGCGTGTGAGGAGTAGAAGCAGAACGTCAGCAGTGACCATAGCCGCAAGAGCGTCGCGATGCCTCGTGCGCGGTTCGACGGTCACGACGTCCTGAAGTCCCTGCTCGCGAAGGAAGCGCACATTGGAGGGCGGAAGGCCTCCCACGAATCGAACGCGCCACGAGGGCGGCGATGGCGTGTGCGCTTTGAGCCAGGCGACCGCTTCCAGAAGGGCGATGGCCGCATCCCCCCATACCATGCCCGTATGCACGAGCGTCGTCTTCGAGTGCTGCGGAAGGGATGGCCGTGCGTTTGGAAGGCCGCGTCCCGGGACGAACTCGCGCGCGATCCGGCCAAAGTCCTCGGCATCGTATCCGTTTGTGATCGTCACGCAGCGCGTGGCTACTTCAGGGACGAGGCGAGCGAAATCTTCTGCCATAGCCTCATGCACGCAGATGAGGCGGTCAGCCGACCGAAGGACCCACCGCTCCAACCAAGCATCGAGGCGATCGCGAACTCTGCGCCGCGCTTTGATGGGCCACAGGGTCCAGTAGTCGCGGAAGTCCACCACCAGAGGCCGACCCAGCCATCGCTTCAGCCAGACGCCCAGTAAGGTCGAGGTCCATGGACTCGCAGAGACGAAGATGACGTCTACCGCATGTCGGCGGGCGATCCGCACGCATGCGGGGAACGCTCGCACGGCCCAGTACAAATGTTCGTCCCCGACCGGCGCCAAGCCGAAGTGATAGAGCGCGCGGAGTGCGCGATACCACCTGGCGCGCGGCGCCTCGTCGTCGGCGAGTTCGGAATAGGTGACGACAGTCTCTTCGGCGCCTGACGGCGAAGCGGAGAATATCCGCCGCAGACGTCGGCCAAGAGCATGCACCGGATTGAACGGAGGGAGCCGATAGATGGGAAGCCCAGGCGGCAGGTCTTCGAGCAACGCCTCATCCCGCTCCCAGGGGGCGAGCACGCGCTCCCAATCGAGCGTGATGACAACAGGCTCCCATCCGAAGGCGCCGAGATATTTGACGAACTTCGTCGAGCGAAACGTGCCGCTACTATTTTGCGGGGGGAAGGCCAGGGCGATGAACAAAACTCGACGCGGCATAGGTGCTCACGCCGTGCTCTCCCACGACGGCGCGTGGGCGCCCGACAGAAGCGCGAGGTACAGGGCTTCTAAGCGAGGGGCTTCGCGCCAAATGTTATGGCGCTCGAGGACGAAGTCCCGACCGACCTCCGCCATGGCGCGCCATCGGTGGGGATGCTCCATGAGATCCAGCAGCGCGTCGGCCAGAGCTTCGACATCGCGTTCGGGGACGAGGCGAGCGCTCTCTCCCTCGCGCACGACATAAGGGATGTCGGCATGACGCGTCGCCACAATGGGCATGCCCGACGCCTGCATCTCCAGCAGAACCGTCGGCGCTCCTCCCTCGTCATCGCCGGTGGCAGCCGTGACGCTCGGGTGCACGAGGAGATGGCACTGTTCCGCCACGTCGCGATAGGCCGCGCGGGGGAGAGCGCCCATCCAGCGTACGGCGTCGGCGATCCCCAACTCCTCGGCGAGCCGCATCAAGCGAGGGCCCAGCGGCCCTTCGCCGATGATGTACAACTCGCTCGCCAGATGACGGGCGCGAACGCGCGCGAACGCGCGAAGCGTATATTCGTGGCCCTTCTTCTCGACGAAGCGTCCGACGTGAAGCAGACGTATCGGCCCTTCCCGCCATACGCGCGGCCGGAAGGGAAAGGCCTCGGGATCAATCGCAATGCGCTGAATGCGAACCTTCTCCGGCGGGCATCCCAGCCGAATGAGCCGCTCGCGCATGTAAGGACCTTCGACGAGGAACAGATCGCCCTCGACAAAGAGCGCGCGATACTGCGCTCGCCAAACGGGATCGCGACCGAGCGCCGAGACATCATAGCCGTAGAAAGAGGTCAGGAGCGGAACGCCGAGACGGCGCGCGGCTGCGAGCACGAGAACTCCCGTCGGCCCAAAATGGGCGTGCACCAGGTGCGGACGCACACGCCGGAGCGCCGCATAGTACCGATACGTGCGCCCACTCTGCATCCCGAGCAGTATGCCGAGAACCCGTCCGACGATGCGCTCCTGAAAAGAGAGCCCATGCGTTCGCACGTGGAGAAGGCTCTCGACAGGAAAAAGATCCACATGCTTGATGTCTTCGGCCACCACGATCGGTCGAACGCGGCGCAAGGCGCGCACGTACTCGTAGACGAAGGTCTCCGTCAGCGGCAGATAGTCCGGCTTCACCTCCGCGATAACGGGCACCTCCGGAGAGCTCCAGCGCGACGCGTTCGAGAGCGGATGAGCCTTCCTTACCGTCTTCGGTGCCCGTCGGCGCACCCAAGTGAATGTCGTACCCCTCTCCGTAAGGCTAATCATAGGTCGCTCATCCTCGGAGGCCCCTCTCCACAGCAACGAGACCCCGCTCTCTCAAAAGCACCAGGGCGGTACCCACGAGCATTCCAATGAGAAAACCATACGGGAGTCCGACCGCCAGCACACCGACGATCACAATGATCGTCCATTCGCTCGCCGATGGCGCTCCGGTGTACACCAGACGCAGAAGCGCCACGCCTTCGAAGAACAAAATGACGCCTAAGATGGGCAACGGGAAGATCTTCACAATGGTCTCGAACCCTCGCCCGAAGAAGAGACCGAGCAGCACATAGAGCGCGCCCTCGATGATCACGGATCCTCCCGTGCGCGCGCCGAAGACATAATGCCCCGCCACGCCGCCCGAACCGTGACAGGTGGGGATGCCTCCGAAGAAGGGATTCACTACATTCATCAGCGCATAGGTGAGACTGAGCTGCCGTACTGTCACCCGACGTTCGGGGAACAAATCCTCGAGGATTTGTCTTGTGGCGAAGATAGCGTTTCCGAGCGAGAGGGGAAGTTGCGGCAGCGCAAGCAGCAGAAATCCCGTGAGCACATCCGATCGGGTCGGGAGGCGGACACGCGGCAGATCCACGCCGAAGCTACGCAGGAGGGTAGAGGCCGAAGCGCTCGTCGCGAAGCTGTAAACGAGGCCAATCAGAACGAGCAAAAGAGCCACCGGATATCGCCGATTTCCCAACAGTAAGAAGGCGAGGAGAAATCCGACGCCGGCGAGGATAAATCCCGACGTCCCGTCGGCCGGCACATATTCCCGCAGCGCGAGCATCGCCAGTTGCAGGCCGAGTCCGAACTGAATCCCGCGCACGACGCTCCGGGGGATGATCCGCGCGAGCTTCTCGATCAGACCCGATACGGACAGCAGCAGCATCACCAAACCGATAGCCAACCCGGCGCCGTAGAGGACGGATCCTCCGATCTTCTGCGTGATCACGAGGACCGCCATTGCCTTGAGCGGCTGCACGGGCATCGGAAGACGATATCGCAATCCCGTCAGAATCTGCATGAGGCCGAACATCGTGAGCACGCTTGTGCCGTCAAGCCCAGCCGCCAGCGTGACGCCGACGACAAGGGGGAAGTCCGTGCCCAGGTCTCCGAACGCGCCCGCCCATTCGTTGCGATCGAAGCGAATGGGGGATACCCCGAGCGCAGGGTTCGTCGTCGAGGGCGGTTGCCGCAAGCCTATACGCATTGAAGCCAACATTCTAAATCCGCTTGGGGAGAGTGCACAAGGATACGCATCGAAGCGCCCTTATGCGGGCGCGGATGCGCTTCTGTCGGGATCTCCTGCAAAGCGTCCGAAACCCACGGCGCGCATCACCGCGCGCAAATCACTGAATGCGTTTGGCCGAAGCCGGCGCAGCATGAGGGCGTAGAGGCTCGCGCCGATGCCGGCCTGAAGGACGAGGGCGACAAGCGCGTTCGATACCCACGGACGAATCACAAGCACGCGCACGAGGATCACGCCCAAGGCCATGATGAACGTGCTCGCGGCTGCCGGTACGAGCGCGCGGAGAAAGAGGCTCATGGGTAGGGCGATGACTCGATTGGCGAGGGCGTGCGAGAAATACCACGCCACACCGCTGACACTCGTATAGGCGAGCGCTACACCTTCGAGGCCCCAGCGCACGCCGACGGCGATGCTCCCGACCACCGCCGGCGCGAACAGAAGATTCCATCGGAGCAAGATGTCAGGTCTCCCCTGAGAGAGGCACAACGGTCCGATCGTCGTCCCAATGGCTTGCAGCGCCCCAAGGCCGCAAAAGAGACGCGCCGGAAACACCGCCGGTTCCCACTGTGGTCCATAGAGGAGGCGAATCAGTTCGGGAGCAACGATGGCCATGCCGATCATCATCGGAAAGGCCACCAGAGCGATCCCTTCGACGACGCATTGGTACCCCCGACGCACATGCTCAGGATCGGAGACGCGCGCCAGAGCCGGAAAGAGCGCGCGCCCAAGCGCCCAGGAGATGTTCTGCAGGGGGAAGAGAAGCAACCGGTACGCGAGGGCATAATAGCCGAGAGCTTGCGCGCCCAGGAACCTCCCAATAAGCGCCGTGTCGGCATTTCGCGTGATGTAGGTCAGGACATTGCTCCCCACAAGCGGTCGTCCGAATCGAAGCAATTCCCCCAGTGCCTCACGAACAGCATGCGTGGGAGAGCCCGCAGCGTCCTTCAGGCGAGCAGATGCGAGCCTCCAAGCTGCGACAGCCGTCGTGCCAGAGGTGGCCAGCGTCTGTCCGACCAAACTCCACGCTCCGGCACCACCAAGTGCCAGACTCACGGCGAGCGCGCCTCCCACGGCGAGCGAGAGCAGCTCCACAAGAGCGAGCCGATCAAGCCGCAGCTCGCGCTGGAGAAGCTGGAGGGGGACCGTCGCAAGAGCCACTAAGGGAAAATTCACAGCGAGCGCGACCGTCAGCGGCGCGAGCATCGCATCTGCGTACATCGCTCCCACCATGGGCGCGCCTACCATCAACAGGGACATCACCACAAGACCCATTGCCAAGCTCCCCCAGAAGGCGGCCACAAGATGCACCTGCCGCAGCTCTCGTTTTTGGATCAGGGCGGGGCCGATCCCCAGCTCGCCGAAGAGGCTCAAAAACCCCGTCACGACGCCGATCATCGCCACGCGCCCGAAATCGGCGGGAGTGAGCCATCGCGCCAGGATCATCACGATCCCGACCTGTCCCACTTGCTTGAGAACTTGTCCGCTCCACGACCATAGCGCTCCGCGCGCAGCCCGCACCAGAAGCGCAGAGGTCTCTGAAGGCGCTCCGGATGTGATCCCCTCCCTGTGCACTCCGCTACCTCGTGCGCGCCGACGGCTCATCCACGCGCTTGATGATGCGCGCCGGGACGCCAACGGCGATGGAAAAGGGAGGAACATCCCGCGTGACAACGGCGCCGGCGCCCACGATTGCGCTGCGACCGATGGTGACGCCGGGCAGGACGACGGCATTCGCGCCGACAGTCGCATTCTCCTCCACGACGACGTCACCCATGATCTTCGTCTGGAATCGAGCAGGTCGGTCTCTCTCTCGATAGCTATACACCTCCGAGATGAGCACTGCTCCAGCCCCGATGATCGCGAAATCGCGCAGGATGATCTGAGCCCCGCCGCCATGCAAGATGCATCCCCACGCCAATTCGACATGATCGCCGATGATGATGCGCCCCCCCTGGCGATAGTCCGGCGCTTGCCCCGCGCAGTAGAGCACGCAGTGATCGTGAATGATGACGTTCTCGCCCAGGATCAGTCGGTCCGGCCGAACGATCGTAACATGGCGGCCGAGTTGCAAGCCGGGTGCGCGCGCGCGCAGCTCATCCCGGATCATCTCTTCGTAATACGCGCGCTCCAGGTCGGCCCTCAAGCGGCGCCACAAGCGGAGCAGCCCTCGCCAGGTCATACGCCTCCGTTCCTCCTGCCTCCGACGGCCGTGCGTCCGCGCGCGTACAAACGATAGAGCCAACCACCTTCGATCGTCGCCCCGTGAAAATAGAGCACCTGCGGGTGGAACGACTGCTTGAAGCGCACCACGCCCACGTGTCCGCCGCTCGGGTTGAAATCGTACCATTCATAGCCACGCTCGCACGCGTCACGGATGGCTTCCGCCTGCACGAGATTACTCGGTCGGTACTCGAAGAAGGCCTCGACGAATGCGCCGTGCCAATACACGGCGTGGCGATTGTGATAGAGGACGAGGATGCCACCAATGACCACGCCCGACTTGCGTACGAGCCAGAGGCGCACGCGCTGCCGGTCGTGTCGGCACAGGATTCGAAAGAGGGTGAACGGGTATCGACTGGTCGCGCGCTCGCCCCAACGGCGAAGCGCTTCCTGGTAGACGGCATAGTATTGCGCGCATTCGCTCTCACTCTCAGCGAGTGCGACGCGCAATCCGCTGCGCACGGCCTTTCGAATATTGCTCCGATTCCCCCGAGAGAACTCTCGCCAGACGTCTCGGAATTCTCCCGAGAGGCGCAGCGCCTGCGTGAAGAGCAGCGTCGGGCGAAATGCCTCGGGAACCTCCCACGGCGCATACGGATTGCCGAACACGCGCACCCATGCCGTGCGCGGACCGCGCAAACTCGCGTAGATCCTCAGCACCTGCTCCTCAGAGAGCTCACCTTCGGCGATGATCCCCCCATAGACGCCGGGGAACATGGAGTCATAGCCGCGAAAGAAACCACGCGCGCCGGCGCGATGTTGCAGAAGGGGGAGGATGGCCACCGTCCCATCTCCGAAGAGATAAGCGCGCGTCGCGATGCGCAACTGTGGGAACGCTGCCACCATGGCCTCCGCCCAGTGCCGCGTGTGAAAGAACGTCGCATACGGGCAGCGCTCGCAAACGCGATCCCACAGTTCCGGCGGCACCGGATCGAGCACGCGCATTGAGATCTCATGAGTTGACGATGACGTCTCCTCGTCCCTCATCCCGGTGCGAGATCGAGTCCTCTCGAATGCATCCTCATGTTTGGAGTCCCGCGATCCTGAGACTTCGGCGGCCTTTCGTTCCTCCTCACGGCGACTTCAAAGGTCCGCGCTCTCGGCCACCTCGCGCGCAGCGAGCTGCTCGGCGACGAGCGCCAGGTCAGCCTCCACCATCATCTTGATCAGCTCCTCGAAGCGAACCTTGGGCGCCCATCCTAATCGGCGATGCGCCTTCGATGCGTCGCCGACGAGGAGGTTGACGTCCGCCGGCCGGAACAAGCTCGGGTCCACGACGACATAATCGCGATAGTCCAAGTCAACGTAGCCAAAGGCCAACTCGCACAGCTCGCGCACCGAATGGGTCTCGCCCGTCGCGATCACATAGTCGTCGGGCTCATCCTGCTGCAACATGAGCCACATCGCTTCGACATAGTCCTTCGCATACCCCCAATCGCGACGCGCCTCCAGATTCCCCAAGCGCAGCTCCTTCTGCAGTCCGTATTTGATGCGCGCGACAGCATGCGTCACCTTCCGCGTCACAAACTCCAGGCCGCGACGCGGACTCTCGTGATTGAAGAGGATTCCCGAACAGGCGAACATCCCGTAGGACTCACGATAGTTGACGGTGATCCAATGACCGTAGACTTTGGCCACCCCATAGGGGCTGCGCGGATGAAAGGGCGTGTGCTCATTCTGTGGGACTTCGCGCGCCTCGCCGAACATCTCGCTGCTGGACGCCTGATAGAAGCGGATGCGCGGGTTCACTACGCGAATCGCATCGAGCAAGCGCGTGACGCCGAGCGCTGTGAATTCCCCCGTCAGGACCGGCTGACTCCAGGAAGCCGGCACAAACGATTGCGACGCCAGATTATAGACTTCGTCCGGCTCGGCCACGCGAAGAGCGTGGATCAGTGAGTTCTCATCGAGCAGATCGGCATAGATCAGCTCGACCTTTCCCTCCAGATGCGCAATCCGCTCCAAATTCGTCGTGCTCGTGCGCCGCACGATCCCGTAGACTTTATAGCCCTTCTCCAGGAGGAATTCCGCCAGATAGGATCCATCCTGTCCCGTGATCCCTGTGATGAGCGCTCGCTTCATACCTCCTTCTCCTCGAGAAAGGGATGCTCTGTAGCGTGAGCGCCGAGATTCTCCAAAAGCGCGAGCAGGAACAGACACAACAGGGCATTCGACGTCACCTGCAGGTTGAAATCGAAGGCGCTGTGGATACCGATCCCGATGAGGGCAACCGTTACTCCGAGCGCGAGGGCGCGCTCTCCTCGCACCGAAGGAGATACGAGGGCTCCCCTCGGCATCGGTCCCAGCGCGCGTCGAAGCGTTCGCCTGAGGGCGAGGAACGCTCCGAGGAGCAACCCGACGCCCCACACGCCCAATTCGGCCACGAGTTGCAGGTAGTCGTTGTGCGCCTGCTCGACGCGCGCAAGACCGATGGACCGGTCGTAGCGCGTATAGGCGACGCCATAAGCACCTAGGCCAACACCCCACCACACATGATCGCGTATCATCTCCCCCGTCGCCCGCCAGATCATCGGGCGATTCAGCGGATCCGCCGATACAGTTGTGATCCCTTCGATCTGTGTCCATCGGCTCACGATCGGCTCGGCTCCAATCCAGAGCACACCCAACGCGATCCCCGCACCCGCGGCTGCTGTGATCAGAACGCTGAAGCGGCGACTCCGGCCCGCTTTCGCATCCATCCTTCCCCACAGCAGCGGCAGCAGTATCAGCTCCGCGCCGAGCACAAGCAACCCACCGCGCGAACCTGTGAGCACCAACGCCGTTCCCATGACGAGAGCCAGAAAGCCACAGATGCCCCACCGCTCGCGCGCAACTCCGCGCCCCACGATCAGCGCCAGCGGCAGGGGGAAGAGCATCTCCAAGAATCCGGCCGCATGATTCCGATTGACGAAGGGACCGAAGGCAAGATCTCCGGCTTCGACCTCACGAATCCACAACAGTCGCCCGTTGCCGGCGAACTTCTGGATCACCCCAACGACTGCGAGCGAAGATCCCAAGATCATGAGTCCGACAAGAGCCGCTACCTGCCGGCGAGGTCCACGAAGAAGCTCATGGGCCAGCCCAAAGTACCCCAGCAACATCGCGAGTCGCCACATCGCCTGGCGCGTCCCAGAAGGATCGTAGGAGCGACAGAGGTTCGCTTCGACCTTCGGCTCATATTCTCCGCCTGAGGCCTCCGCCCCTGTCGGAGCCATCGCTCGTTCGTCGCGCGCCGTCGTCGGCGTCCCCGCGATCTGCAGCGCGGCGACAAGCAGCGCGCCAAGCAACACACCCTGCATCGGCGTCGGATGCACACGTACGGCGCGCTCCAGGACAGCCTTCACGCCCCAGAGCGCGAGCAGCACAAGCAGGAGCGCCGTGAGTATGTGAATCGCCCATCGTTCCACCGCACCGAACAGCCACGGCGCGAGGAAGACGGCCGCGAAGACTCCCACCAGTATCAAGTGCTCAAGCACTCGGACCATCGGACATCCGCTCCAGCGCAAACGCATCGAACCAGGCGCGCCCGCGGATGTAATCGTAGAGCGGGTGTGTCGGCTCCCGCCCGAGGATGAGACGTACGGCGCGCGTCAGTGCTGTCGTATGGAACTCGAGCTGGACGACGGTCCACGCTTCACTCGCCTTCAGTGTGGCGAGCCGCGCGCGCATTCGCTGCGGGTCGTCGGCATCCACGATCTCGACGTACAGACCATTGGGAGACAACATCTCCTGCGTCCGGTACGCGAACCGAAGCACATAGGGCGTCGCGGGCGCGACCACGATCTCACGCCACACGCCCGTGTAGCGCACCTGCTCGTGCGCGCGGAAGTCCAAAAACAGCGAGCGCGAATCCCCATACCCCACGGTCTCATCAATGCCCACGTCCACCTGCGACGAGGGCGCGATCTGCCAATCAAAGCCTCCCTCAACGGGCGGATGCTCGAAGCCACCATTCCAGAGCACTGTTGTGGGCTCCTGCCCGTATGCGCGGCGCAGCCATTCGCGCCAGACGCGTTCGGCCAGCGTCCACTGTCGAGCGCGCCGAAGTCCGCGCACTAATCGTCGCCCTCCCTCCCGCGCGGTGTCATCTCCCGGAGGCAGCGTGCGCCAGAGGGCGAAAGCATCTTCGAATCGCCCCTTGGCTATCAGATAGTCGCTCACTTTGACGGCGATCCAAGAGGGACGCCCTTCGGCCAACCGACGCAAGAAAACGACGTCTCCTTCGCGCACCTGCCAGACGAGATCGCAGATATTCTCCACCGCCTCCGGCGTCGCCTCGATCAGCGTGCCGAGCTGCTCTAGAGCCGCATCCGTTTGCTCGCGGCGTAAGAGGAAGTTGGCGTATACCCACCGAGGACGAAAGTGATGGGGCGCCAAGGCGATTGCCCGCTGATAGGACGCGGCCGCGCGATCTCCATCGCCCTGTGCCTCATACGCCCGCCCAAGGTTCACCCAGAGGCGCGCATCGCGGGGCGACAGCGTCACCGCGCGCCGGAGGTGCCAGAGAGCGCGTCCCGGATCGAAATGGGCGGGATCGAGGAGATAAATCATCCCCAACTGCTCGTGCACTTCGGGTGCGTGGGGGACGAACCGCACGGCTTCCTCTAACCCCTCCACGTCTTGGAAGAGCGCTGCGAGCGCATACCCGCGAAATTCCCGCAGGAGGAGGCGCCCTCCCAGGCCGAGCACAGCGAACCACATGATCAAGAACAGCGCGCGCGCGCCTCGAGAGGAGAGAGGAAGGACCAGGCCCGCGCCTTCCGGCGAAGGAGGGAATATCTTCGGCCTCATCCGGCGCACGTGCGGTCGTGAGCATCTCGGAGAGAACACGCTCCTCGCCATCGCGAGCATCCGAAGCGGCCTCGCCCTACCGTTGTGGCGCTACAGGGCTGACGACCTTCGACCGCTCACCGCGAGCGACAGTGAGGGCGAGCGTCACAGTTAGGGCGCCCATCACCAGAGCGGGGATCACCGCGCGGCGACGCGTGCGGCGTGGCTGTGGAGTGTGTGGGGGCGCTCCGCTTTCAACCTGCGCACCGTCGGTCCGAAGCAGGAGGGAGCGTTCGGCCGCGAGCGTGAACTCTCGGCCCTCGGCGCGAATGGTCACCGGTCGCTCCAGAGTCTCCACGCGAATTCCCTCTTCGTTCACAGCGATGCGATAGAAATTCCCCTGCAGCGAGCGCACGTGCAGGCGTCCAGCCCTCACCTCCGTCGCCGCGCGCGCGCGAATGAGGGCGGTTCCGCGCGCGAGCTCGATGACCCAGACATGGGTCGCCTCCCGGATGCGTGCTTCGCTCTCGGGCAGCAGTGCGATCACTCCGGCTCCAGATCGAAGTGCGAGGATCGCGCTCCCTCCCCGAGAGGTGCGCACCGCGCTCCCATCGAAGACGGTGCTCCCCGAAGTCACGGCCATTCCGTTCAGGAACACGTGTCCGTTGGCGACGACTTCTCCGATGGGAACTCTGCGCGCTCTCGCCGACCACTCCGAAGCGCCCGTCTTCACACCCGACGTGCATACGATCAGCAGCGCGATGAGCCCCCCTGTCACCGCTTTTCGCCTCATCTCCACAACCTCCTCCACGTCCGCAGTCTCATTCGCCTCCGTCCACAGTGTCCTCGCCAGTCATCCGCGACACAGCTCCAATAGAGCTCGAATCCCTGTGTGGGGATCGTTCCGTCCAACCGTCTCCGCGCTTCATGATCGCTCTCCGCTACGGCATGGTATTATGGACCGCGAGAAGAAGTCAAGGCGATTTTCACTGCGGGCTCGCGGGGCGTCGTCTCCGTTCTCCAGGTGCGGCGCAAAAGCGCGGACGACGTTCGAGCGCGCCTTTCACCGGCACCGTTTCTCCGCGAGAAATTCGGCGAGGGCGTCAAGGAAGGCGCGGACTTCTCCCACTGTGTTATAGTGGGCGAGCGAAGCGCGCACGCTCTCTCGCACGCCGAGCTGCCGGTGAGTCTCGACAGCGTAGTGATCTCCGCCGCGCACGGCAATGCGGTGACGTTCCCACAGCCAGGCGGCGACCTCTCGGCTGGAACATCCCGCGACGGTGAAACTGAACGTCGGCTCTTTCAGGTGATACTGCTCCGGCTCGCAAACCCCGTAAAGCGTCACTCCTTCGAGCGCGCGCAAGCCTGGCGTCCCTCCCACCCCATCGAGCATCGCGCGGACCAGCTCGTACTCATACTGGCGGATAGCGTGCTGACCGAGTCGCACCCATCGTCGTCGGTCCGAGGGCGCTTCTGAATCCGAGAGGGGAAAGCACGTGCGTCCCAACTCGGCGAGATATTCAACGACCTCGATGATCGGCGCGACGTCGGCCGGGTTCCGAAAGCCCCACTCCCAACTCTCCGGCGGCTGCTCGGGAGCAGGCGCCAATTTATAATGCGGGAGCCGGAGGATCGCGTCGTTCGCGTAGGCCCAGCTCAATCCCCGTTGAGCGAAGATCTTGTAACTGGAGAAGACATAGGCATCGGCTCCCATCGCGAGCACGTCCACAGGCCCGTGGGGGATGAAGTGCACGCCATCCACAATGAGCCACGCCTCAGGGGCCACGCGCTGCAGCAGGTGGCGTATCTCCCGCAGTGGATTCTCCGCACCGAGCACATTCGAGGCATGGGAGACAGCGACAACCCGCACGCGGGGATCCGCGAGCGACTCCAGGTGATTGAGGTCCACCGTTCCCGTTCTCGGATCGAAGCGCACCTGTCGCACCTCCAACTGCTTCGAGGGCAAAGCAGCGGCCATTTGTCGCCAGGGGTCCACGTTGGCATTGTGATCGGCTGCCGAAATGAGGATCCGGCTCCCATCCGGAAGCGCGGGGAGAATAGCTTCAGCGAGTCGTCGGAGGACAGCCGTCGCCGATTCGCCGGTGAAGAGGTTCTCGGGCGAGGGCGCGTTGAGCAGATCTGCAACAGCCGAGCGAGCTTCGGCCACAATCTCGTCCACCCATCGTGAATCGGGAAAGTCGCCGCCTCCGTAGGAGCTGAGGCGCGACGCCCGCTCGATAGCCTCGTGCGCGGATTTCAGCACCAGACTGCCCGCTCCGCTATCGAAGAAGATTCGGGAGACGCCTCGGCGGTCTTCGGAGACATACCAGAACTTCTCCCGAATTGCCGCATGCATGGCCTCCGAGATAAGCGCGTTCATGTCGGTCTCCTCCCCATCGCCAAGACCAAGGGCGGAAGTCACCTTGGAGGCTTGATATAATATGCCAGGAGGGCGCTCCGTGAAAGGCCTTGCTGTTCATGGAAGCTTCAGAAGCGGAGGTCGCAATGCCGGCCAACTTGACGCCTGAGTATCTGGAGGCGGAACGGAAGTTCCGTGCGGCGACCACGCACGAGGAGAAGCTGGCTGCTCTCGAAGAGATGCTCGCTACCCTCCCCAAGCACAAGGGGACGGAGAAGATGCAGGCCGACATCCGCCGACGGATCGCGCGACTCCGACAGGATGCGGAGCGGCGTCCGAGCACCGCCCGACGCAAGCCCTTCTTTCACATTGAGAAGGAAGGGGCGGGACAGGTCGTCCTCGTCGGTCCTCCGAACTCGGGGAAGTCGTCGCTTCTGGCCCGCCTGACCCATGCCACGCCCGCTATCGCCGACTATCCGTTCACGACGCGCGTGCCTCTGCCGGGCATGATGGAGTTCGAGAACGTGCAGATTCAGTTGGTGGACATGCCCCCGTTGGCTCCGTCTTACACCGAGCCCTGGATGTTAGCGCTTGTGCGTAATGCCGACGCGGCACTGCTTGTGTTCGATCTGGCCGATGAGGATGTCCTCACAAAGGCCGAGGAGACGTTGCAACTGCTCGAGCGCGCAAACCTGTATCTCCACACGCCTTCCGCTTCCGAGGACGCACGAACATTCGCGCCCTTTGTGTCCAAGCGCGCTTTGGTTCTCGGCACGAAGCTCGATCTTGCTGGTGCGCGCGAGAACCTGGAGTTTCTCCAAGAGTGGCTCGGCGAGCGCTTTCGCGTGCTGCCCATCTCCGCTCAAACGGGGGAGAATCTGGAGGCGCTTCGCCGCGAGGTCTACAACCTGCTCGGGATTATCCGCGTCTACACGAAAGAGCCGGGGAAGAAGCCTGACCTGGCAGCTCCCTTTGTGCTCAAGCGCGGGAGCACGATCGCCGATGTCGCCCGCGCCATTCACCGGGACTTCGTCGAGCGCCTGAAGTACGCGCGCTTGTGGGGGGCGGGGAAGTTCGACGGCCAGCTCGTCCACCGGGATCACGTTCTCGAAGACGGCGATATTGTGGAGCTGCATGTCTGAGCGTGCGGCGCGCCTCACCGAGGATTTCGCTCACTGCGTTCCAGATGCTCGCTGGGCCCCGCAGCGCTGGCAGGAGCGGTCGAGCGAATTTCCGGATGTCGAATATGCGCTCCGAGGTTCGCCGTGCGTCCGATCAATCCTCCGGCCAACAGCGCGAGTCCAAGGACGAGCCATCCGTATCCTCGGGACCAGCGCTCCGCATGGCGGAATCGGAAGAGTCCGGCGAGGGCCACGGCTCCGAGGGCGAGCATGGCGAGGAGCGCAGGCCGAGCGGCTTCCTCATGCTCTTCGATGGTCGCTTCTGAGACTCCGGAAAGACCCCGGATCGCTTCCTCCGCCGGTTCTCCGCTCAGATACGCCGGGATCGTCAGAACGGCCATCATCACGAAGACGCCTAAGCTGAGCGATCGCCACTCCGGTTTCCTCGCGAGCGCTATCAGATACAGCACGATTCCCAGCCAGAGGCCAACGACCGGAATGTGGTTGAGCAGCAGATGCACGTGAACCGGATTCATCTGTTCGCTCCTCCCTTCGTGAAGATCACACGGCACGGCGCGCCGTGTCCCGAATTCACCGTGAGGGAGAGTATAGTCCGAGTGTTCCCGAAATGGTCAAGCGCGCATCGGAATCAGCGATCGCGCGGACGAGGCGACGATGCCCCGATCTCTTGCTCTCGCTTTCCCCCCTTCCGTAGAATGCTTACTCCCGCGCTGGGACGGGAATGGAAGTATGTAGGAGCGCCTTATGCGGATCCTCGGCGTGGATCCGGGCAGCGAGACGACCGGCTATGGTGTCATCGAGTCCGACGGCACAACGTATCGGCTCATCGAATGCGGAGCTATTCGTCCGCCGCGCAATCGTCCTTTCGCCCAGAAATTGCTCTACATCGCCGAGCGCCTTCAGGATGTCCTGGAGCGCCTGCAGCCTGAGGCCCTCGCCCTGGAGGAAGCCTTCGCCGCCATCAATCCGAAAAGTGCTCTCAAGCTCGGACATGTGCGCGGCGTTGTGCTCGTGCTCGCCGCGCGAGCTGGTCTCTCCGTCTACGAGTATTCGCCGCTGGAGGTGAAGAGCGCGACCGTCGGATATGGCCGCGCTGAGAAGCAGCAGGTGCAGCGCATGGTGGCTCTCTTGCTCGATCTTCCTCAGACGCCTGAGCCGCACGACGTCGCCGACGCTTTAGCTATTGCCATCTGCCATGCGCATCATCTGGGGATCCTCTGGCGCTCTTCGGGGGCGCGTCGGAAGTCATCGTGAAGACGGTGCGGCGTGGGGTGACACGACGTCGGCGCTCTGCTATACTGTACCTTTCATCTTCCACGCGAGGACGACGCTGATGAAGGTTCTTGACATTGTCAAAGCAATCGCGCAGGGGCTCGCGACGACGTTTCGACATCTGCCGGATCGCGTGACGACGCAGTATCCGGATGAACCGGTCCGGTTAGAGCGACGGTTTCGCGGCCAGCATATCCTGCACGTGGATGAGAACGGGCGCGAGAAATGCGTCGCCTGCTTCCTCTGTGCTATCGCCTGTCCGGCCGATGCGATCTACATTGAAGCGGCCGAGGATTTGCGCCCCTATCCCGAGCGCATTGGCGTGGATATTCGCTACGCCAAAGTTTACGACATCGACTACGGGAAGTGCATCTTCTGCGGTTTTTGTGAGGAAGCGTGCCCCAAGGATGCGATCACCATGGGGCCGAATTTCGAGCTGGCGTGGTTCACCCGAGAAGATATGATCAAGCACAAGGAGGATTTGCTCGTCACCCGTCAGCGCATCTCCCCACGGTTGGAGATCGTTCCGTGACGACCGAGGAGGCGGTCATCGGGCAGTCCCATAGAGGGGTTCCACTTCGCTCTCCCACTCGACGTCGTCTTCTTCGCACTGGAAGTGTTCGAGCCATATCGGTTCTTCGAGCAGGTACCCGAGACCGAGCACGACCGACTCCAGAGGACTCTCCGCTCGGAGGATGGGAATTCCGAACTCCTGCTGGAACCGCACATCCAGATCGCGCAGAAGCGATCCGCCGCCCGTCAGCGTGATGCCTGTCGCACAGAGATCGGAAGCCGTTTCCGGAGACATGCGTTCCAGCAGAAGGCGCACGCCCTGAAGGATTGTCTCCACGGGACCATTCAAGACGGAAAAGACCTCGTCGCTTGTGAGGACGATTTCGCAGGGAGCGCCCGTGTGCGCGTTCTTTCCAGCGGCGGTCATCTGTCGCGAAGGCGTTTGAGGGAGCGCCGCTCCGAGTGTGATCTTGATGGTTTCGGCCATCTCCTCGCTCACGATCACCCCGTGGCGCTTCAGCACGTATTCGCTGATGGCGCGATCCATGGCGATGCCCGCCACGTTCAGGGAATATGCCGTAATGAGGCCAGCCGTCGTCACGAGGCTGACGTCGGTCGTTCCGCCGCCGATGTCTACGATGAGACTCGCATGGCCGTTCTGCGCGAGCGCTCCGGCGCCCAAAGCGGCGGCGATCCCATCCTCAACGAGCGTCGTATGGAAACCGCCGGCGCGATGCGCGGCCTCGCGGAGCGCCCGTCGTTCGACGTACGTGGACACGCTCGGCGTGCCCAGCACTACGTGCGGGAAGATCCACGCGCGCATGCGGTAGCCCAAGGCTTGCTCTAGCAAGCATCGCAGCAGCTTCTCCGTCAGCTCATAATCGGCCACGACGCCCGACCGAATGGGGCGATGGACGAGGACATCGCGCGGCTCGCGACCGAGCATGCTCATGGCCTCACGCCCAACGGCCACCACGCGCCCGTCCGTTCGATCCACGGCAATAGCCGTCGGTTCTGTGAGCACAATCCCCTGACCCCGCACGTAGATGAGCGTGTTCACCGTTCCCAGATCCACAGCCACTTGTGGCGCTAGCACATGCATGACTCGTTCCCACATAGGCCTTCGCCTCCTCGTCTCCGTTGTCCTCGCTTCTTTTCACCGCCACCCGCTTAGATGCCCGCGCGGGCAATTCCGTTTCGGGAAATTTGTAAACCTGCTTTTTTCTTCGGGGCGGCATTTCGCTCCGATGAGGATCGGTCGGGGAGGCAGCTTGACAGACGCGATCGTCCAGGACTATAGTTTCCGTTTACATGATGCTCTTTCACAGCGCGGCGGGTGCCCGAAGAGCCCGCAGGCGTGAGGGCGCTTCGGGAGAATAGGGAAGTCCGGTGCGAATCCGGCACGGCCCTCGCCACTGTGATGTCCCGCATGGTCGGCACTCAGGCCACTGGCCGACGATGGCTGGGAAGGCGCTGACCTGCTCATCGCGCGGATGAGCCAGGGACTTAGTCAGGAGACCTGCCCGCTCGCGTGTGGCAGAAACTGGCGCGAGGTGACGCTGGGATGCCAAATGCGAAGCGAGCCGTTCTTCTCTTCCTCCTCCCCGTGATCCTTTCATGGTGGGCATGCCGGTCATCCCCTTGGTCCGCATCCCGAGCCGCAGAGTTTCGGATCGTCACCGATGAGGTTGGCCGACGCGTCGCGATCCCTCGACATCCGCAGCGGGTGATCTCTTTGGCCCCGAGCGTCACCGAGATGCTCTTCGCGCTCGGTCTGGGAGAGCGCATCGTGGGCGTGACGAGCTACTGCGATTATCCGCCAGAGGCGCGCGCCAAAGAGCGCGTGGGCGATGTGCTGCGTCCGAGTCTGGAGCGTATCCTGGCCTTGCGGCCGGATCTGGTCATCGTCTCGACGGCGACGCAATTGGAGCTCTTCGCGCGGCGACTGGAGCAGATGGGCATCCCCCTCTATGTCGTAGATGCTGAGCGCGTCGAGGACGTGTTCCGTTCGCTCGAAAACTTGGGGGAGATCCTGGACGCTCGCGCGGAAGCTCAGCGCGTGGTGCGCGCGTTGCGCGCTCGCCTGGAGAAGGTTCGCGCGAAAGTCGAAGGACGACCGCGCCCGCGCGTCCTCATGGTCGTTCAGCGCGATCCGCTCATTGTTCCCGGGCGCGGTGCCTTCATGAACGATCTCATCGAGAAAGCGGGCGGGCGCTCCATCACGGCTGATGCGGAGCGAGAATGGGCGCCCTACAGCGTGGAAACTGTCCTGGCTCGAGCTCCCGAGGTGATCATTCTCCCTTCGCGCGAGCCTGTCACGCGTCGGCTCATGGACGTGCGGTGGCCGGAGTTGGAGGTGACGCCTGCGCTCCGCAACAGGCGCGTCTATGCGATCTTCAACGATCTGCTCATGCGTCCTGGCCCTCGACTTGTCGAGGGAGTGGAAGAGCTGGCGCGCGTCCTGCACCCGGAGATGTTCTCATGACTCATCGGCGTCGTGTTCCCGCGCTCGATCAGTCGGAAGCTCATGTCAGAGGTGTGCCGACCCGCGTCTTGATGGACTCACGTCGCTCCTGGGTTCATGCTCTGTTCGAGCGGGGACCCGCCACGCTGGGGAAGGTCAGTCTCGTTTGCGCGCTTCTTGCTGCCCTCGGACTTGGCGTGGCTCTCCTTGCGGTGCATCTTGGGAGCGAGCCGATCCCGCGGACGATCGTCGGTCGCGTCCTGTGGGCGCATCTTTTTGGGCAAACCGGGGAGCCGACCGTCGCCGATGTCATTGTCTGGCGGATTCGAGGGCCGCGTGTGCTGCTCGGCCTCGCGGCGGGAGCCGCGCTCGCCCTGGCGGGGACGTTGCTTCAAGCCCTCCTGCGGAATCCGCTGGCTGAGCCTTACGTGCTCGGCGTTTCCGGCGGTGCCGCCATAGGAGCCATCCTCGCCATTCTCGAGTGGGAGAATGTGCCGATGGCGCGTCCGCTTTTGGCTTTCCTTGGGGCTGCACTCACGATGGCTCTCGTCTACGTGATGAGTCGTGGCCGGATGGGGATGTCCACCGAACGCCTCGTCCTTGCCGGCTTGATAACGGCGACGCTGCTTTGGTCGGCGATCGCGCTGGTGCTCGCTCTTGTGCCGAATCCGCGTTTGCGGGGACTCGCCTTCTGGATGATGGGCGATCTGAGTGGCGGAGGAGATGGGTTGCTCCCGTTCATCCTTGGAGTCGTCGTCGGTGCGTTTGGTGTGGCCTACGCGCACGCGCGTCAGCTCAATCTCCTTCTGGTGGGAGAAGAGGAGGCGCGTATGCTCGGCGTGGAGGTGGAGCGGGTGAAGACGCTCACCTATCTTCTGGCGTCGCTGCTGGCGGGAGCGATCGTCTCCGTCGCCGGAGCGATTGGATTCGTCGGGCTCGTCGTCCCGCATCTCGTGCGCTTGCTCTGGGGGAGCGATCATCGGTTGGTGATTCCGGCGGCGGCACTTTCGGGAGCGATCGTCCTGACGCTGGCCGATACGCTGGCGCGAACGGTGCTCGCTCCGCGCGAGCTACCTGTCGGTGCGGTGACAGCGCTCCTTGGTGTTCCCCTCTTCCTCCTCCTCTTGCGGAGGGCATAAGCGATGCTCGAAGTCCGCGACGTCACCTTCGCCTATGGCACTCGGCTCGCGCTCGTCGGAGTCTCGCTCGCGGTCGCGTCGGGCGAAGTGGTCGCCCTCATCGGCCCTAATGGCTCAGGAAAGACGACGCTCTTACGCGTGTTGCGGGGCTTACTGCGTCCTCGGAGCGGCGAGGTTCTGTGGGAAGGGAAGTCGCTCGCGCGTTTCTCCCCTCGCGAGTTGGCCCAAGCCTTCGGCGTCATTGTGCAGGACGCGCGGATCGGCTTTCGGATGACTGTGCTCGAATATGTCCTTCAGGCGCGGTTCCCTTATTCCCAGGGATTCGGCTTCGAAAGTGAGGTGGACGTGCGGATTGCGCTCTCGGCCCTCCAGCTCACGCGCGCGCTGGAGTTCAAGGATCGGTGGATGACGGAGCTGTCTGGAGGCGAGCGTCAGCGCGTTCTTCTGGCGCGCGCTCTCGCCGTCGAGCCGCGCGTGCTCTTGCTGGATGAGCCGACGGCGAATCTCGATTTGCGGTTCCAGGTGGAGATGCTCGCGCTCATTCGACGGCTCACCCGAGAGCGTGCCCTCAGCTCCGTCTTCGTCGCGCACGAGCTGAACCTGGTCGCCGAATTCGCCGACCGCGTCCTTCTGCTGAAGGACGGCCGCCCGCTCGCCTTCGGATCGCCTCCGGAGGTGTTGACGGAGACGATGCTCCAACACGCTTTCGGGATACGCGTCTGCGTCGATCGCAATCCTTTGAGCGGATTACCGCGCATCACCTTCTCCGGCCGAGAGGCCGAGGCCTTCCGTCCGGAGCAATCTTAAGAAGGAGGGGATGATGACGAAAGCGCGCGTGATGTGTTGCCTTGGGCTCCTGCTCGGGAGTCTATTCCTGTCCGTCGGTACCGTCGGCGCTGGGGGCGAGTCCTCCGAGCGCAGTGGGCTCGAAGGGCGAATCACGGATCCACTCGGTGCCGTCGTTCCAGGGGCGTCCGTTATGCTCCTGCGCGAAGATCGGACAGTTGCGAGCACACGCTCGGATGAACAGGGACGATATCGGTTCGCGGATGTGGAGAGCGGCCTTTACCACCTGCGCGTGGAACGCGAAGGATTCGCTCCGCGCCTGATTCGGAACATCTTTCTCCCGTCAGGTGCCACGCGCATTCTCGACGTTTTGCTCTCGGTCGGTCCGCTCCGAGAAGAGATTGTCGTGACGGCGACGGCGACCGAAATCCCGCGTGCGCAACTCGGTGCTTCCGTGACCGTCCTTCAAGAGGAGGACTTTCAGGCACAGGCGAAGGTGCATATGCTCGAGCCGTTGCGACTCCTGCCGGGCGTCTCCGTCGCGCAGACGGGAGGGCGCGGCGGTCTGACCAGCCTCTTCCTGCGCGGGGGAAATAGCAGTTTCACAAAGGTCCTGCTCGATGGAGCGCCCATCAATCAGATTGGCGGATCCTTTGACTTCTCCACGCTGCTCGGGACGCATATCGAGCGCGTGGAGGTCATGCGCAATCCCAACAGCGTCCTCTACGGATCAGACGCTGCAAGCGGCGTTATCCAGATCTTCACCCGCCGGGGACGCGAGTATGCGCGAATCCCGCTTTTCCGATATGCGGTCGAGGGGGGGAGCTATGACAGCCTTCGGCAGGAGGTCTCGCTCCTTGGGGCCGCGCGCATGTTCGACTATTCATCGAGTTTCAGTCGCTACGATACCGACAATCACCTCCCCAATCACGCCTATCACAATGGGACGTATGTCGGGAATTTCGGCTGGCAGCCGAACGTCGCTTCGGAGATCCGCCTCATACTCCGACATGCCGTGATGGCGCTCGGCACGCCGAACGCGCTCGATTTCTATGGTATTCCCGATGATTCGTCCATGCGCGGGCGCGAGACCTACGTGAACGTGAGCGCGCGGTATCACACGGTGCGTCGGTGGCAGCACCATCTCCGTTTCTCTTCCGTCCATTCGATGAGCCGCTTCACGAATCCCGCACCGACGGGGGAGCCTTTCGATCCCTTCGGATTCGGCCCGGTGTATCTCGGCGCCCCGGTCACCATCGTGGGGGGGAACGGATTCCGCGTGAGCGGGCGCGCCATTCTGGACTTCGGCGGCTCGTACCCCCGGACGTTCGTGACCGATACGGTTCGACAATCGCTCTCGGCGCACTCGGACGTTCGGTGGGGGGAGGCGCTCACGGGCACAGTGGGATTCCGATACGAGAACGAGCGTGGTCGCTCTGGCGCGCAGCGCGTCTCCCGAGATAATTTCAGCTACTTCCTGCAGGGGCAGTATAATCTCGCCGCCCGCCTCTTCGTGGGGGCGGGCATCGGGTTCGAGGATAATGCCGTGTTCGGCTTCGATGCCAATCCACGCGTCTCGCTCGCGTACGTGCTCCGACGGGCCGAGCCTTCGCGATGGTGGAATGAGACCAGGCTGCGGTTCTATTTCGGCACCGGCATCAAAGAGCCGAGCATCTTCCAAGAGGGATCGTCGCTCTTCGCCGTGCTGCGCGACTTAGGTCCGTCCGGCCAATCCTTGATCGCGCGGTTTCGGATCGCGCCTATCGGGCCGGAGCGGAATCGCAACTTCGACCTCGGCGTAGATCAAACCTTCGGACGGAATCGCGCTCGGCTCTCGCTCACCTTCTTTCACAACCGGTTCGAGGATGTGATCGAATTCCTCTCGCGCTCGGCGCTCCTGCAGTTGGGCGTTCCGGCCGAGGTCGCGCAGGCGACGCCCTTTGGGGCGAACGTGAACGCACAGTCGTTTCGCGCTCGAGGCGTGGAGGTCGAGCTGACGGCCGATTTCGGCCACGGCGTGGCTGCGCGCGGGATATACACCTATATGGATGCGCGAATCCTCCGCTCTTTCTCGAGCGATGCTCTGCGGCCCGCGAGTAATCCTGCTTTTCCTGGAATCCCCATCGGCGCCTTCGCTCCGTTGGTTGGCGCGCGACCCTTTCAGCGTCCCCCGCATGTGGGGAGTCTGCTGCTCATGTGGTCCCGCTCGCGCTGGAGCGTGGTGCTCACCGGTTCCTTCGTCAGTCGTCGCGACACGAGCACGTTCCTCTCGGATCCCTTCTTCGGTCCCTCGATGCTCTTGCCCAATCGCAATTTGAATCCGGGATATCAGAAGCTGGACGTGAGTGCGCACTATCGCATCCACGAGCGGTTCGCGCTTGTGGCCGTCGTCGAGAACGTATTGAATCAACGGTACACCGAAGTCTTCGGCTATCCCGCGCCTCGACTCAACTTCCGAGCGGGAGCGCGAGTGACGTGGGGAGGCGTCGCCGCGTGGCGCGATATCTTTCGATGAGGAGAAGATTGGAGAGAGTCGGCATTGGCGCCTTTCCCTCGGGGGAGGATCGCGTATGACGCGCAGCGAACACGTCAAGGAATTGGCCCGCGCTTCCATTCGAGCGAAGGAGCGTTTCTTCGAGGAGCGCGCAGAAGATGTGGCGCGCGCCGCCGAACTGCTGATCGCCGCGCTGCGCTCGGGCCGGAAGATCCTTCTCTTCGGGAATGGAGGCAGCGCGGCCGACGCTCAACATCTCGCGGCGGAACTGGTGAATCGCTATCGGCGCGCGCGTCCGGCGCTGGCCGCGCTGGCGCTCACGACGGATACCTCGATCCTCACGGCGATCGCCAACGATGCGTCCTTTGAGGAGGTCTTCAGTCGGCAGATCGAAGCGCTCGGGGAACCGGGAGACGTCGCGATCGCCATCAGCACGAGCGGTCGCTCGCCGAATGTCGTTCGAGCGGTCGAGACGGCGCGACGTCTAGGCCTGCGCACGATCGGACTTCTCGGGCGCGATGGAGGTCTCGTCGCGCCGCTCGTGGATATACCTCTGATCGTTCCCGCTGAGGAGACGCCGCGCATTCAAGAGGTCCACATCACGCTCGGGCACATCCTCTGCGAACTGATCGAGAGCGCGTTCGACGAGACGGTGTGAGATCCCACTGGGGCGAGTGCGGAACCCTCTCGAAGCCTCGGGGTCTTGCGCGCTGCGGGCGCGTCATCTATTTTATACCCCCGAAGGCAAGGGGATGGCGATCGAGACGAAGGTGATCCGCGTAGAGGGCGTGACGAAGCGCTACGGCGCGATCACGGCCCTTGATGCCGTCTCGCTGGACGTCGAACGCGGAGAATTCCTCACGCTGCTCGGTCCCTCGGGATCGGGGAAGACGACGCTGCTGCGAGTGATCGCAGGCTTGGAGCGACCCGATGCCGGACGCGTATATCTGAGCGGTGAAGACGTGACGGATCTCCCCCCTTATCGGCGCCGCGTGCATACGGTCTTTCAGCAGTATGTGCTCTTCCCGCATTTGACCGTCTACAAGAACATCGCCTTCGGACTGGAGCAGAAGCGGCTCCCGCGCCATGAGATCGAGCGGCGAGTGGCGGCGGCGCTGGAGCTGGTGCGCCTTCCCGGTTACGAACGGCGGTGGCCGCACGAGTTGTCCGGCGGCGAACAGCAGCGCGTGGCACTAGCGCGGGCGCTCGTATTGGAGCCGGAGGCGCTCTTGCTGGATGAGCCGTTAGCCGCCCTCGATCTCCAGCTTCGGAAGGAGATGCAGCGCGAGCTGAAACGTCTGCAGCGGGAAGTGGGCATCAGCTTCCTTCTGGTGACGCATGATCAGGAGGAGGCTCTGGCACTGTCGGATCGTATTGCGGTGATCGCCGGTGGACGCCTTCAGCAGATCGGCACGCCCCGCGAAGTCTACGAGAATCCGGAGACGGCATTCGTCGCCACATTCCTCGGATCAGCCAATGTCTTCGAGGTCGAGGTCGTGGGTCGCGAAAATGGAGAGGCGCTTCTCGGGCTGTGCGGACAAACGGTGCGCGTCTCGCTCAACGGGAGGTCGCTCGAAGGCTCGCGGGCTCAGGTGGCCGTTCGCCCGGAGAAGATCGCCTTGCGCGCGCGGCCGCTTCGAAGCTCTGATCTCGTGCAACTGGAGGGGATCATCGAGGAGGGCGTCTATCTTGGAGACGCGACCCACTGGCGCGTACGCGTCGGCGATCAATGCATCACCGTGACGGAGCCGAATCGCTTGGGCTCGAAGGCCGAGACCTTCCGTGACGGGCAGCGTGTCTTCCTCTGCTGGGCGCGAGAGAGCATCATCGTCCTCACTCAGTGAGACCGTCATGCGGGTGCCTTCGGGAGCGGGTGCGGACCGATGGCTCGGGCTCCTTCCTGCTGTCCTGTGGCTCCTGATCTTCTTCCTTCTTCCCCTGGGGCTCGTCTTCCTCATGAGCTTCGCCGAGCGCGGCCTCTATGGCGGCGTACGATGGACGTTCGGACTGGAGAATTATCATCGAGCCATAGATCCGTTCTACCTCCCCGTCTATGGGCGCTCGCTCCTTCTGGCGACGGTGACGACAGTACTCTGTCTGCTCATCAGCTATCCGATCGCCTACTACATAGCCCTGCGCGCGGATCCGAAGTGGAAACGCGCGCTCTTAATTCTCTCGATCCTCCCCTTTTGGACGAGCTTCCTCTTGCGCACCTATGCGTGGATGTTCTTGCTTCGCACAGAAGGGTTCATCAATACCCTGCTGCTCATGCTCGGCGTGATCGAGCGTCCGATCTCGTGGCTCCTCTATTCGGATGTCGCCGTCGTGATCGGGCAGGTCTACGGTGAATTGCCCTTCATGATCCTACCGCTCTATGTCGCCCTGGAGCGCGTGGATGTGCGCCTGATCGAAGCAGCCATGGACCTCGGAGCGAATCGGGTGCAGGTCTTCTGGCGCGTCCTGCTCCCGCTTACGCAACCGGGGATCGTCACGGCCGTCGTGCTCGTGTTCATCCCTAGCTTAGGAGCCTTCCTCGCACCTGACCTTCTGGGCGGCGCGAAATCAGCGGTGCTCGGCACGGTCATTCAGAATCAGTTCGTGCAGCGCAATCAACCGATGGGAGCCGCGCTCTCGGTCCTGTTGATCCTGATCGTCCTCGGTCTGTTGCGTGTGGCCTTGCGCTTGGCCCACACCACGGAGAGGCGATGAGCAAGCGGCGACAGCGTTCGCTCGGACTGACGGTGTGGATGGGAGCGACCTATCTCTTCCTCTACGCGCCGATCGTCGTGCTGGCTATCTTCTCCTTCAACGACTCGCGTCTTCTGGCCGTATGGCGGGGATTCACCCTGGAGTGGTACAAAGCCGCGCTTCACAATCCATCCATGCTCGAAGCCCTGCGCCTGAGTCTGTTCATTGCTGCGCTCACGACCCTTGTGGCCACGATCCTCGGGACGAGCGCGGCGCTTGCTTTCGAGCGCATGCGCGGACGTGTGCGCACGCTCTCGGAGGTGCTCTTTGTGCTGCCCATCGTCGTGCCGGAGATCGTCATGGGCTTTGCCTCGGTCACCTTTTTCGGCAGGATCGGCGTTCGACTGGGCTGGGAGACCGTGTTCATCTCCCATGTCGCCTTCAGCCTCTCTTATGTCTTCTTCGTCGTGCGTGCTCGCCTGGCCACGCTCGATCCGCGCTTGGAAGAAGCCGCGCTCGATCTCGGCGCTCATCCGTGGCGCGCGTTCTGGAAGATTACGATGCCGCTTCTCGCTCCGGCGATCGCCGCCTCGGCGCTCCTGGTGTTCACCCTCTCGCTCGACGATTACGTCATCACATCGTTCGTCGCGGGCGCCGGAGCGACGACGCTTCCCGTGCGCATCTACTCGATGATCAAAACGGGAATCACGCCCGAGGTGAACGCGATCTCGACGCTGCTGCTCGTTGTGACGCTAGCGCTTGTGGCGCTCGCCTTTCGCATTGAGCAGCGAGGGCTCGGGCGGCTCTCTCTCGCTCTGGTCGGATTCATCCTCCTTGGGCTCGTGGGGCTCGCGTTCGGAGGCTTCGCCGGGAAACACGGGCGTGCGGAGCTGAATGTGTTGATCTGGTCCAATTACATCGCTCCGAGCGTCGTGCGGCAGTTCGAAGAGCGCACGGGAGCCGTCGTTCGCATCGAGACCTACGACTCGAATGAAGCTCTTTTGGCGAAATTGCAAGCGGGTGTCGTCACCTACGATCTCATCGTCCCGAGCGATTACATGGTGCGCATTCTCATTCTGGAGAATCTGCTGCAGCCTCTCGATCTCACGCAAGTGCCCAATGTCCGCCATCTCGATCCGTCCGCTTTGAATCTCCCCTTCGATCCCGCGAACACATATTCGCTCCCTTATACGTGGGGGGTGACGGGGATCGGGTATCGAAAGGACAAGATCGGCGAGCCCATCGAGAGCTGGGCCGATCTGTGGGACGCGCGATGGCGCGGGCGCATCGTGATGCTCGATGACATGCGCGAAGCTTTTGGCGCGGCCTTGAAGCTCCTCGGCTATTCGCTCAATAGCACCGATCCGCAGCAGCTCCGTCAGGCACGCGATCGGCTTCTCGCGCAGAAACCGCTTGTGCGCGCCTACGACAGCGCGAATTTCGATCAATTGCTGCTGAGCGGTGAGGCGTGGATCGCTCACGCCTGGGATGGGCAAATCCTCCGAGCGCGCCGAGAGAACCCGAACATCGAATTCGCGATCCCGCGCGAGGGGACGACGCTGATTGTGGACAACCTCTGCATCCCGCGCTCGGCGCGCCACCCCGATCTCGCGCATGAGTTCATCAACTATCTGCTGGATCCGACTGTCGCCGCCGCAAACATGAACGAGATCATGTACCTTATGCCCAATGTCGCGGCCCGACCCCTCCTGCGCGAGGAGCTGCGACGCCATCCCCTGCTTTTCCTCTCCCCCGATGTGCGGCGCAAGAGCGAATACATGCAGGACCTCGGTCCGGCCACGCTGCTCTACGACCGATATTGGACCGAAGTGAAGATCGCGCGGTGAGGCCGACGGTCACGGGAGGCTGAGCGGGGTCCCCGCGTGGGATGCTCGCGAGTGCATTCAGCGGGGTTTCTCCGATTCCGCTCTCTCGCGCGCGAGGGCGAGGAAGGCCTCCAGCTCTTCCGGCAGAGGTGAGGTGAAGTCCAACATCTCCTCCGATCTCGGATGGCGGAAGCGCAACCGATACGCATGCAGGAAATGGCGACCAAGGTGCATCATGGCATGACGGAGCGCAGGGTCTTTGACTTTCGTCCACAGCGCGCGTCCATAAACGGCATCGCCGACGACAGGATGTCCTATCGAGGTCAAATGCACGCGGATCTGATGCGTCCGACCGGTCCGGGGCTCTACCTCCAGCAGGGAGAAGTCGCCGATCCACTCCCGCACGCGGTAGAGCGTGAGAGCCTCGCGCCCATGCCCATCGGGGCGAACGGCCATCATCGTCCGATGCGTGGGATGTCGGCCGATGGGTGCAGCAATGCGACCCTCGCGTTCGGCCATCCGCCCGATGACGAGAGCGAGATAGAACTTCTGCACTTCGCGTCGAGAGAATTGCTCGGCGAGTGCGTCATGCGCGCCAGTGGTCTTGGCGACGACGAGCAGTCCCGAGGTCTCGCGATCGAGCCGGTGGACGATCCCAGGCCGGATCGTCTCTCCTCTCGCCGAGAGGCCTTGGATGTGGAAGCAGAGCGCATTGGCGAGCGTTCCACGGGAGACACCAGCTCCCGGATGGACGACCATTCCGGCCGGCTTCTCCACGACCAGCAGGTCGTCATCCTCGTAGACGATCATGAGGGGGATAGGCTCCGGGTGCACCGTGAGCACCGGCGGGGGAGGGAGTTCGACCTCGATGCGATCGCCCGCGCGCACTTTGTAGCTCGGTTTGGCCGGACGATCATTCACGAGCACAGCCTGCTCTTCGATCAGCGCCCGGATGCGCGTGCGGCTCACCTCGGCGAGCACGCGCGTCAGGTACACATCGAGGCGTTGCCCCGCTTCGGGAGCGGACACTTGCACCGTGCGCATCTCCGGCAGTCGCTCCATGACGCTTCCCTTCGGATCCGACGTCCCTGTGTCCATCATAGGCGGAGGGGGATCGAGGAGCAAGGTGTTCGCGGACTACCTCCAGAGGAGTCTCTGTGGGGTGTACCGAACCTGTGCGGGATCCTGCGTTGAAAGCCCGGGAGGATTGATCTACAATCCCTGCCGGATTCTCGCGCGATGACGCAGCGGCTTTCAGAAGCGTTCATCGAGAGCCTGCCAACGCCGGAGGCTGCGCGGATCTTCATGGCGCGGCTGTTCGAGAAGCATCCCGATGTGATCCCGCTCTGTCGGACTCAACCGGCGCTGTTGGCGCACCTGCTTGTTTTGGCGACGTACAGCCCGTACCTCGGAGAGGTGCTCATCGCGCATCCCGAGTACATCCGGTGGCTTGCGACCGAGGACCTCGCTCGTCTTAAGCCGAAGGAGGAGTTATTGAGCGACTTGGCGCGATTCGCCGCTATACAAGGAGACGTGGACCTTTCTCGCGTTCTCGTTCGATTCAAACAGCGAGAGCTGCTTCGCATCTACGCTCGCGATTGCCTGGGTCTGGCCACGCTCGCTGAGACGATGCGCGAGCTTTCGGATCTGGCCGATGTCATCCTTCACTACGCGCTCTGGCGCATGTGGCAAGAACTGGTGGAGCACTACGGTCGGCCAGAGGTCGCCGATGCGCGCGGTCGCTTGCGCGAGGCCGAATTCGCCATTGTCGCCCTGGGGAAGCTCGGGAGTCAGGAGCTGAACTACGCTTCGGATATTGACCTGTTCTATCTCTATTCGGGCGACGGGAGGACATCGTCGCATCAGGTGACGAACAAGGAGTTCTTCACTAAGCTCGCTGAGCGGATCACGCGGGTCATCAGCGGCATCGGTCCCGAAGGAGCTGTTTATCGCGTGGATTTGCGCTTGCGCCCGCGCGGGCGCGATGGCGATCTCGTGGCGACGCTCGGCGAAGCCGTTGCGTACTATCGCGGGGAAGCGCGCCAGTGGGAGCGGCAGACGCTCATCCGCGCGCGTGCGGCTGCCGGAAGCGAGGCGCTCGTCCGCGACTTCCTCACGCGCGTCGGCGAGGTCCTCTATCAGCCGGAGCCGCTCGCAGAGATCCTCGATGAGATTCGCGCCTCCAAGGAGCGCTTGGATCAGGAGCGCTCCACGGCGACCGGTATGGACATCAAGCTCGGGCGCGGAGGCATTCGCGAGATTGAGTTCATCGTACAGGCCCTGCAGCTCTATTACGGCGGACGCGATCCCTGGGTGCGCCACCCGCAGATCCTCATCGGCGCGCAGCGGCTCGCAGATAAAGGGGGGTTGACCGATCAGGAGCGGGCGCATCTGACTGAGGCCTACATCTTCCTCCGAACGCTCGAGCATCGGTTGCAGATGGAGCACGGTGTGCGCACGCACGTGGTCCCTCTGGATGGAGAGCGACTGCATCGTCTGGCGCGACGCATGGGATATGCCGAGAGTCACGAACTGATGCGCGATCTCGACCGGCATCGCCAGCGCGTCGCCGCGATCTTCGAGCGCGTCTTCCACGAGAAAGCGCCCCTTGGGCGCGCGCGCTCTCGCGTTCCTTCGCCGAGAGAAGGAGACACGCTGGAGGTGCTCGCCGACGCTCTGTACCGGGAGCTCGCTCGCGCCTTCCCGCACTCAGACGCGCGATGGACGGATGCGAAGCCGCGGATCCTCGAGGGCATGAAGGGCGCCCTCAATCCGAGACGCGCCGCTGTGAACTTCCGCACATGGATTGGCGAATGGATGTCCGCGCGATCCGCACGCGCTTCCGAAGAGGTGGCGCGCGCGATAGAGGCAGAACTGCCTGCACTCGTGCGCTTCTTCGGTGCGAGCGATTTTCTCGCTCAGTTGGTGATCCGGCGCCCGGAGCGGCTCTGGCGTCTGCTGCGGGCTTCCGAGCTCAGGGCGGAGAGTCGCGCCGAGTACGCGCGACGCCTGCGGGCGGCTGTAGCCGGTGAGGATCAGGGGAGCGAGGAGGATGCCCTCGCGCGTGCCATGAACGCGCTTCGTCGCGCATGGGCTGAGGAGTTGCTCGGCATCGGATATGAAGATGTCGTCGGTCGCGTGGCACTTCGTCGAGTTAACGAACTGCAGACAGCTCTGGCGTCGGCCTCGCTGGAGGTTGCCAGCGAATTGGCGCTTCAGAAGCTCGCCGCTCGATATGGCCAGAGCGGCACACCGGCCGTCTTCACGATCCTCGGTCTCGGACGCCTCGGCCACATGGGCGTGGACTATGGCTCGGACCTGGACATCATCGTCGTCTACGAGGATCGAAGAGCGAGCCCACTCCAGATGCTCTCGGCCTCGGAGGCCTATGGGCGTTTGGTCGAGATGATCATCCACATTCTCTCGACGATCACGCACGAAGGATATCTCTATCGCCTGGACCTGCGCTTGCGGCCCGGAGGGAATGCGTCTCCATTGGCTCACAGTCGATCGGCTTTTGGCGACTACCTGAGGACGAAGGCCTCCACATGGGAACGGCTCGCGTATTTGAAAGCCTTCCCGATCGTTGGCGATCCTCACTTCGGCCGGCAGATTCATGAGGAACTGCAAGCCCTCATCCTACATCCCCGTTCCAGCGATCCCGCGACGTTGGCGAGCGACGTACGCGAGATGCGGGATCGGATCGAGCGAGAGAACGCTCGACCCACATCGTCGCGGAATTTCAAGTTCGGCTGGGGGGGGATGATGGATGTCTATTTCGCCACCCGCTATCTCCAACTGAAGCATCAAATCCCCGAGCCTGAAGAGCGGGGGACAATCCCGCTGATCGCCTATTTACATGAGCGCGGCGTCCTCACATCGGAGCAGCATGAGCGCCTCACTGCCGGATACCACTTTCTCCGCCAGCTCGATCACGCCCTGCGTGTGATCTTCGGACGTCCGGTCCACGCGCTGCCCACGCATCGCGCGACGCTCGGAGAAGTCGCGGCATGGCTCGGCTGCTCCTCCCCCGACGATCTCGAGCGGGAGCATGAGGAGCATCGGCGACGTATTCGCGCGGCATACGAGGAGATCGTGCGCTGAAACGGAGGGGCCGGGGGGTGGAGGCGGGGGATTTTCAGCCCGACCCCTCCTTCGGGGAAACTCGCTTCAGAGCTCGGAGAAGAGAAGGGCGCGCTTCACCTCGGCAATGGCGCGCGTGACATCAATACCACGCGGACACGCTTCGACGCAATTGAAGATCGTGCGGCAGCGCCATACGCCCGTGCGCGTGTTCAAGAGGGCCAACCGTTCCGCCGCTCCACGATCGCGGCTGTCGAAGATGAACCGATGAGCGGCCACAATCGCCGCCGGACCTATGTACGCCTCGTTAGCCCAGAACGAGGGGCAAGAGGTCGTACAGGCGCCGCAGAGGATGCATTTGGTTGTGTCATCGAACCGCGCGCGCTCGGCCGGAGATTGCCGGCGTTCCGTCTCTGGCGGAGGTTCGTCGTTGATCAAATAGGGTTTAACGGCCCGATACTTCGCGAAAAACCCCTCCATGTCCACGACCAAATCCTTGATCACCGAGAAGCCCCGCAATGGCTCGACCGTGATGCGTGACCCCAACTCCTTGATGAGCACTTTGCACGCCAGCCGGTTGCGCCCATTGATGAGCATCGCATCGGAGCCGCAAATGCCATGCGCGCACGAGCGCCGAAACGTGAGCGTGCCATCCAGATGCCACTTCACATATTCGAGGGCATCCAGGACGCGATCTACGGGCTCGACCTCGACCTCATACTCCGCCCAGTAGGGCTTCCGATCCCGTTCCGGATTGAAACGCTTGATCTTCAACTGCACGCGCATAAGCTCTCTCCGCTCAGTACTTCCGTTCGACGGGTTGAAAGCGGGTGATCACCACCGGCTTGTATCGTAGCTCGAATTCGCCGTTGAGGCGATAGGCGAGCGTGTGTTTGAGCCATTCGGCGTCGTTGCGCTGAGGGAAATCCTCCCGATAATGGGCACCTCGGCTCTCGCGACGCGCCAGGGCGCTGACGACCGTCACTTCGGCGAGATCGAGCAGATAGCCCAGCTCAAGCGCCTCCTGAAGGTCCGTATTGAAGATCTTCCCCTTGTCCTGCAGGCGAATACGCCGGTACCGATCCCGAAGCTCTTTCACGATGGCGAGCATCGCCTCCAATCCCTCCTGCGTTCGGAAGACGGAGGCTTTGTCCATCATCTCCCGCTGTAGAGTCTCGCGCACGCGGGCGACCGACTCCGAGCCGTTGCTCGCGAGCAACCGCGCGCATTCCTCGCGCGCGGGGCCGTCGGCCTCTTTGGGCAATGGAGCGAAATCCGCACCGCGGATGTATTCGGCCATGTGCCGGCCGGCCAGCTTCCCGAAGACGAGAATATCCACGAGCGAATTCGTGCCGAGCCGATTCGCTCCATGCACGGAGACACAGGCGCATTCGCCCGCGGCATAGAAGCCGAGCACGGGCGTGTTCTTCTCATCCCGGATGACGCGACCGTGCACGTCGGTCGGAATCCCTCCCATCGCGTAATGGGCCGTCGGTTGCACCGGGATCGGCTCGCGCACGGGATCGATGCCGAGATACGTGCGAGCGAAGTCCGTGATGTCGGGCAGCTTCTTCTCGATGACCTCGCGCCCCAGATGCGTCAGGTCCAGGTGCAAATAGTCCTTCCCGTCAATGCCCCGCCCTTCGCGAATCTCCGTGTACATGCACCGAGAAATGATGTCGCGCGGCGCCAGATCCAGAAGCGTCGGCGCATATCGCTCCATGAAGCGTTCGCCCTGCCGATTGCGCAAGATGCCGCCCTCGCCCCGCGCCGCTTCCGAGATGAGGATGCCGAGCTTATAGATCCCCGTCGGATGGAATTGGAAAAATTCCATGTCTTCGAGCGGGATCCCTCGGCGCAAGGCGATGGCCACGCCATCTCCGGTGAGCGAGCGCGCATTGCTCGTGACCTTGTACATGCGACCGAATCCACCGGTCGCAAAGAGTACCGCCTTCGCGTGAAAGACATGCATCTCGCCGTCAGCGAGCGAGAGCGCGACCACCCCACGGCAGACATTGTCCTCCACAAGGAGGTCCAGGACGTGAAACTCGTTGAAGAATTGGACCTCGTGCTTGAGGCACTGTTGATAGAGCGTCTGCAAGATCATGTGCCCCGTTCGGTCGGCCGCATGGCAGGCGCGCTGCACAGGCGCCTCTCCGAAGTTGCGCGTGTGTCCCCCGAAGCGACGCTGCGCGATCTTCCCCTCCGGCGTGCGATCGAAAGGCAAGCCCCAATGCTCCAGCTCATAGACGCACGCGATCGCCTCCTGGCACATGATCTCCACAGCGTCCTGGTCAGCCAGATAATCGCTCCCTTTGACCGTGTCGAACATGTGCCATTCCCAGTGATCTTCCTCCATGTTGCCGAGGGCCGCGCCAATCCCTCCCTGAGCCGTGCCCGTGTGCGAGCGGATGGGATAGAGCTTGCTCACGACAGCGACGCGCGGCGTCGTTCGGGCGACTTCGAGCGCCGCCCGCAGCCCCGCTCCCCCCGCTCCGACGATCACGGCATCATAGCGATGAACGGTCGCCATGGTGTTTCCCCTCCGTCAAGGACGCCCAGCTACCTCCCGCCCAAGCGGAGCTTCAAACGTGAGAATGATCTGCGTCCCCATCGCCAGAAGCACGAAGCCCACAAGCGCCAGCACCGTGAGCGAGACCACTCGCCAGCCCCTCCGATGCACATAGTCGTCAATGACCGTCCGCATCCCGTTCACGCCGTGCAAGAGCGCCAGCCACAACATCACCAGATCATACGTGCGCCAGAACGGGCTCGCCCATCTCCTGGCGACAAAATCAAAGTCAATCTCGTCCACCGTATGGATCACATGCATGATAGCCAGGTGCCCGAGAACGAGGATGAGGAGAACCACCCCCGAGATGCGCATGAAAAACCAGGCGAACAGTTCGAACCCTCCTGTCGGTCGTTCTCGCCCTACGTACATCTCTCTCCCTCACTTCCCGAAGACGACTGGGCTGAGCATTACCCACGAGGTCGGAATCCAAATGAGCAGAAAGAACGCCACCTGCGCCCAGAAGATCTGGCGGTGGAAGCGCGTCCCCTCCACCCAGAAGTCCACAAGTATGATGCGAATGCCGTTGAGCGCATGATAGAGCACGGCTGCCACCAGAAAGACCTCAGCCACGCGAAAGACCGGATGGCGGTAGAGGAACAGAAGCTTGTTGAACACGTCCGGCCAGCCCAGCAAATAGATGTCCACAATATGGATGGCGAGAAAGAGCAGGACGCCTAAGCCGGTCACCCGATGCAGGATCCACGACCACATTCCCTCGCGTCCTCGATACATGTCCTGTCTCCCCGTCTTTGGTTCGATCCCACCCGGGATTCACCGAGCCTATAATTCTCCTCGGTTTGCTCGAGTTCGTCAAGCAAGCACCGATGCTTTGAGTTGGTGGGGGGGAGCCGTTACCCAGGCCACAGGCTCCGGTGGAGGGGGGAGTTCACGCTCTTCGGGGCGATCCGAGGACAGAGGGGAGCGAGGGACGTTGCTGTCCCCTGTTGGTTCATTCACGGCGAAGCCCTCAAGCGCGTGGAGATTCGAGCTCGTCCCCCGGTCGCGATGCGGAAGAAGATCTCCCATTCCGTGCGAAGGCGATCGAGTTTCTCCAGATCGCTCACGGAGACCGTTTCGCCTTGGGGGACGATCAGGAGGAAGGCCTGTCGGAAGAGGCTCGGCGCGCGCGGATAGGCCGGCGATCGCCACCCTTCGACCTCCGCAATCTGGCGCAGCGTGATCACTTTCGATGTCCCTGGAACGATGATGCCGACCTCGGGTGGACTGCTCGGGAAACGGCGCGTGTACCCCTCCGGGGGGATGATCAGAAAGAACTCGGGGACGTCGCGCGGCGAGCGAACGCCCATGAGATATTGGTCGAGCGCGCTGTAGCGCATGACAGCTTCTAAACTCTCGAAGGTCCCATCTCCATTATCCACCCAGTTGTTTCCCCCCATGACCGAAGCCTCTGTGTCGAGGAAGAAGCTCCATTCGCCAGATCTCCCTCGCAGAGCGCTGCTTTCATTCCCCCCATCGTTGAATCTCACGTAGGCTATCCATCGCCGTCCTGTTTCCCGCGCCAGAAGCGTGAGCGGCGAATAGAGGCCATCGCGGAAGATCCGCTCGGGATCCTCCGGATACTGCGCGAGCGTGTTCATATTGAGAAAGCCTTGCAGACGGCCCTGACTGCCGAAGGCGCGTGGCCCTCCGTGAAACGTCCCGACACCCTGCCCGATCCCGTGCGCATCGTTTCGGATGGGCTTGTAGTAGGAGAACGGCCCTCCAGTCACGTTGTATGGAATCAAGCTCGCTCCGAAGACGACGAGCATATCGAAGTCGTCCGGGTGAGAGGCGTAGAATCGGCGGGCGATTTGTTCATCCCGGAAAGTGCCGTCAAAGTGTTCGTACACGGCCGGCAGCGTCGAGGCCCTCATGGGGAGGTCATCGGAGAAGTCCACCGAGCGGCCGAAGAAAATTTGCGCGAGGACATTCCCGTTGAAGACGCCCGTCACACCCGTTCGCGCATCCACGCGCCGGAAGCTCATCGAGAACCGCCCGCTTCGTTCGAGGACGACCTGGAACGTGTTCCTGTTGGACGTGCGCGAGACAGGCACCTCGTTCCAGGTGACGACCACTCGCTCCGGCGTCCTCTTAAGGAAGACACCACCCTGCGCGCTCGGATCCAGATCCGTCCACAGCGGCGCGATCATGGGCAGATCGCTCAGCGTCGAAGGATGCGGCGAGAGCCGCCGTCCCCCGAACGAGAGGCTCCCATTAGAGTTCACGAACATCCGATCTCGATCCCGCCCGTAGAACGGGAATCGAAACGAGAGTGCGATCTCGACGGCGTCATCGTTTCTCAGGTCCAATCGCTGCCCCAGCTCCTCATCGAAAATGAGGTCGGAGAGGGCGAGGGCGAACCCCCCGTTCCCAAGAGGTGTGAACTGCAGCGTCTTCCCCTCCAGATCGAAGACATGGAGCAGCGTTCCATCGTCGTGCAGCACAGCGATATGCCCGGCGTCGAAATCCTGTAGGGCCGCGATGGACCTCTCCGTGTGCGCGTCCGCTGCTGAGATCTCTTCCCTCCATGCCCCGTCAGAGTCCTCATCCGCGATTCGCACGATTCGCCCATTGACGATGAGGTGCACCTTGCGAGGATCCGTTGCGCTGATCCTCATGTCCTCGACACGCGCGTCATCGGGCAGGTCGGCGAATCGCTCCCAGCGTTCGCCACCATCCCGGCTTCGATATAGTGCGATATCCACGCGGTGGGAATGGAGCGGAACTCCGATGAGGGTGTAAAGGAGCGAGGGATCCGCTGGGCTCATCGTGAGTAGCGGCGTGAAGGTTCGATAAGCGAAGGGGACCGGCAGACCCTCGTTCACCGGCTCCCATGACGTTCCAGCGTCGCGCGTTCGATAGAAGCCATAGAGGTCTGTCACAGCATAGACGACATCCGCATCTTCCGGATGCACGAGGAGGCGTTCGACGGCTGCCTCGGGCAACCCCTGGCGAGCCGGTCGCCAGCTTTTGCCACCATCGTCGCTGCGATAAATACCATGCCGCAGCGTCCCGACATAAAGGCGCTGCGGATCGCTCGGCGCGGCGCAAAGGACCAGGGGAATGGCCTCTGCCTCCACACCGCGCCCAGCGCGGTGCCAGCTCCTTCCCCGGTCATGGCTGACGAAGAGACCCTGCGCGCTCACGCGCAGCCAGGCTTCTTCGCGTCGCAGGAGGCGTCCGCTACACGCCGCGTATCCGATATCGCTCGCGCGCTCGGCGCGCGAGAACGAAGGAAGCGAAACGCTCATGAGAGCGAGGGCTAGTCCCATGCCGAGTCCAAAACGCGCTCGCGTACTCCGCATCGCCAATCACCTCCTCATCGAAAGGGATGAGGTAGGCGAGGCGCCGGGCATTGTCAAGACCGGGAGCGAAAGAGATGGCGCTCTCAAGGCGCGGATTCACGCGGTGCGATCGGCGCGCGTCCGAGAAGCGAGCCGACGTCCGTCACATGACGTCCACAGGATCGGGATCAATGACAAGGGCATGAGTATCAAATCCGGAAGCGCGTAGGTGTTCCACAGCGAAGTCCAGTGCGCGGTGAGCCGCCAAACGCTGGCGGCTTTTGATGAGAATCTGCAGGCGGTGGCGGCCGCGCAATCGGCTGAGCGGCGCCGGTGCGGGGCCGAGCACGCGCATGAGGCCGGACGTATCAGCCGCTCGGAGGTACCGTGCCAGCTCTTGCGCCAGAGCATTCGCGCGCTCGAAGTCGCGATGCTGGACGATCAGTTGAATGAGCGTCGTGATCGGCGGATAGTGCAACATGCGGCGGAAATGGATCTCGCGCTGATAGAACCCCTCGTAATCCTGCGCGGCTGCGTAGCGCAACACGTAATGCTCCGGATAGTACGTCTGGATGAGGACGCGGCCGGGCTGATCGCCGCGCCCGGCGCGACCGGCCGATTGCGTGAGGAGCTGAAAGGCCCGCTCGGCCGCGCGAAAATCCGGAAGACCCAGGATCGCATCCACCGAGATGACGCCCACAAGTGTCACGTTCGGAAAATCGTGACCCTTGGCGACCATTTGCGTCCCGACGAGCACCTGGATCTCGCCTGCGGCGAAGGCCATGATAATGCGCTCATAAGCGCGCCGCCGGCTCGCCGTATCTCGATCGAGCCGCGCGATGCGAAGCTCCGGAAAGAGTCGGCGGAGCCGCTCCTCGACCTGTTCAGTCCCCACGCCGGCGAAGTAGATGTACTCGCCGTCGCAACTGGGGCAGCGCGTGAGCACCGGCGCGCGGTAGTTGCAATAGTGACAGATGAGCTGCTCGACCGACCGATGGTACGTGAGCGAGACGTCGCAGCGAGGACAGCGCATGGTCAGGCCGCAGCGGCGGCAGAGGACAAAGGAGGAGAAGCCGCGACGATTGAGCAAGAGGATCACTTGCTCGCCGCGCTCGGTTGTTTCTCGAATGGCCTCTACAAGCTCGTCGGAGAGGACGACCTGCCGCCCATATCGGGCAAATACCTCGCGCATGTCCACCAGGCGAACCTCGGCCAGAGGCCGACCTCCGATCCGCTCGCCGAGCTGCAGGTAGATGTACTTGCCCAGGTGGACGTTGTGATAGGACTCGAGCGAGGGCGTCGCGCTTCCCAAGATCACCACGGCCTGGTGCCGGAGCGCGCGCATGATGGCCGTATCGCGCCCGTGATAGCGCGGGGTCTCGTCTTGCTTGTAAGAGGGATCGTGCTCCTCATCCACAATGACCAAGCCCAGATTCGAGAGCGGAGCGAACACAGCGGAACGTGTGCCGAGAACCACGCGCGCTTCCCCCCGCGCGATACGGTACCACTCGTCAAAGCGCTCGCCTTCTGAGAGCGAAGAATGCAACAGCGCGACGTCTCGGCCGAAATGCGCGCGCAGTCGTCGGCCGAGCATCGGCGTCAGAGCGATCTCCGGCACGAGCATGAGCGCCGTCTTCCCTCGCGCCAGCGCCTGATGAATGGCACGGATGTAGACTTCAGTCTTGCCGCTGCCGGTCACGCCGTGCAGCAGAAACGTGGCATACTTCCCCTCGTCGAGTTTGCGCGTGATCTGTTCGAGCGCCTGATTCTGCTCCGGCGTCAGTTCGAACCATTCCGGAGAAGAGACCTCCACATGGGCGAACGGATCTCGGGACACGGGTCGAGAGAAGATGCGAACCAGGCCTTCGGCCTGAAGCGCGCGGATCAGGGCAGGACGCACGCCCGTCTGTTCAGCCGCTTCGCGCAGCGGGACGGGCTCGCGCGCCGCGTGAAGCCACGCGAGAAACCGCGCTCCGGCGTCGGCGCGAATGCCGTGTCCGGCATCCGAGGGCGATCCCGTGCCGGCCCACACGACCACCTCTTCCATCTTCGGCTTCACGCGCGGCTCGACGATCCGATAGTGGCGGGAGATCGCCCCACGCCGTTCCAAGTCGCGCAGCGCTGCGCGCGCTCGCCGTGCTCCAAACCGCTTCGCGAATTCCGTGATCGGCAGCGATTCTCCTTGGGCAAGCTGTTCTAAAATCTGCCCGCGCAAAGAGCGCCTCTGCCGTGCGTTCGTCATCTGCTCGAGAACGGCGCGCCCTTGCTCAGTGATCGAGAAGGCTTCGACGACGGCCGCCATGAGTCCCGGAGGCACGGCCGCGTGAACGACTTCTCCCCATGGCGCGAAGTAGTACTCGGCGACCCAGCGCGTCAATTCCAACACTTCGGGACTGAGCAGCGGTTCCTTATCCAAAACGGCGAGAATGGGCTTGATGGACGATTCGGCGACATGCGGCGGAGGCTCCTCTCTCCGCGCGACGACAAGACCCACGAGTACCTTCGCCCCAAATGGAACGACGACGCGCGCGCCCACCGACGCCGTCATTCCTTCGGGCACGCGGTACGTGAACGCGTGTCGCGCGTTCACGGCAAGCACGATATCCACGAACATATGGCCTGCGCTCCGCGGCTCTCCGGCACATTCCATCGAGGGCTCGACCCACTCCGAGTCCCCGCTGCTCCTGGGGAGCGGTATCCCCTTCGCGATCCTCGCACTCTATTGTATCGCCTCGCGGCGCATCCCGCTATTGCGCCTGGAGAACGCGAACCCCGGGGGGAAGCGAGAGCACGAAATCCGAGCGGGAGACGGCGACGTTCTCTCGGATATTCGAGAAGAGGAAATCCGAGCGCGCGCCATCGAGTTCGCGGATCAGGACGCGGACAATATGCAGCGATACGGGATTGATCTCCGCGATCACCTCGGAGAAGCCAAAGCGCGCATCCTTCGGGATGAAGCGGAGAACAATGTTGCCCGCGTGCAGGGGCGCGGGATGGGCGACCTGCTCGATCCGAGTGAAGACGCGCTGCAGGTCCAGCTCCCCCAGGAAGAAGGCGAACGAGGCTTTGATGTCCTCGGCCTCGCGGATCTTCGCGCGGATGACCTGTCGCTCAGCAGGCACGTAGAGAGAGACGTGCGTGCCATCGGAGACGAAGAGCTTCTCCTCGGGCCGACGATAGTGCCAGCGCATGCGGCGCGGCTTGGCCAGAAGGACTGTCCCCTCTTCGCGGCGCGTGGGGGAGCCCGCAGCGTGATATATGTGCACGAAATCAGCGGTCAGGCTCCGCATCCGCGCGTATTTCGCCTGAAGGGCCGTGAGCAGGTGCCCGAGCGAGGACGCGTACGGGAATGTCGAGGCTGGGAGGAGTCCACTGATGAGGATCGAAACGATGAATCTCCGCACACGCATCGTTGGAAATCACCGTCGGCGAGAATCGCGCAGGCTTTCAACAAGCTGTTTCGCCTGCGGAACGGCTTCAAGCGCACGCCGCACCTGCTCGTCGTGTTGGAGAATCACGCGCATGGCGGCATCAAGGCCAAAGCGCGCTGTCGCCAGCTCCTCCTGGAGCTTCTGACGGACGTAGTCCAGATGCGCGCGTATCTCCTTTTCGCTGACGCCCAGGTCAGTGCGCCGGGCGACGAAAGCGAGGAAAGCTTCGATCAGCGGATCATTCACCTCGATGAACAGATCCTTCGGAGAAGCGGGCTCCGAGGGCCGTTCGACCCGAAGATGCTCAAACCCGGGAATCTTCCCGTTGACGGCATGGCGCACGAACTCGAACGCGGCTCCGAACAGTCGCTGTCGCACGGGATCGGACGTCACCGGGATGGGGATGTCCGGTTCGATCCCTCCTCCCCCGTAGACGCGCCGTCCTCCGTCGGTGCGCGCCGCCGGTCCGGGAGACCGCCTGTCAGAGCGCCCCAGACGATAGTCGTAGGCAGAGATGTGGCGATAGTCGCGCTGGATGAGCCGACCCGAAGGGGTATAGTACCGCGCTGTCGAGAGCGTGAGCGCTCCGGCTGTGCCTCGCAGGAGCGGAATGACCGTCTGCACGAGTCCCTTGCCGAAACTCGTCTCGCCGACGATCACAGCGCGATCGTGATCCTGCAGCGCTCCGGCGACGATCTCTGATGCCGAGGCCGAAGCGCGATTGATCAGCACGACCAGGGGCATCGTCTCCACTCGCTCGCTCTCCGCCTTGAACCGGCGCTCTCGCGTGCGCCCGCGAATGTGGACGATGGTCTCGCCCGGGCGCAGGAACCGGCTGGCGACGCCGACAGCCTGGTCGAGCAATCCTCCCGGGTTCCCTCGCAGATCGAGGAGAAGCGCCGTGATCCCCTGCGCTTTCAGACGGCGCAGATGCTCATCCAGCTCGTCGGTCGTCGTGCTCTGGAATCCCCCGGTCAGCCCGATGTATCCGACGCCGGAGGAGATCACAAAGGCCGTGCGAATCGTCGGAAGCGGGATCGGCGCTCGCGTGATGCGAAACGTGCGCGGAGCGCTCTCTCCGGCGCGTTCGATCGTCAGCTCCACCGTCGTCCCGCGTTCGCCGCGAACGCGACGCGCAACCTCCTGCGTAGACCATCCCTGAGCCGACTGTCCGTCCACAGCGAGAATGGCATCCCCATAGCGCAAGCCCGCGCGATCGGCAGGCGTACCGGGGATCACCGAGATCACGTACACGCGGCCGCGACGCTGGTTGATCGTCACGCCGATGCCGAAGAATTCGCTCTCCTGCTCTTGTCGCAAATCCGCGTACTCTCTCGGTGTGAGATAGTTGGAATGTGGATCGAGCGCCGCCAGCATGCCGCGAATGGCCGCCGTCAGCAGCGCTGACGAGTTCACCTCCCCCGCATAGTGCTCCTCGACGATGCGCAACGCTTCGACGAAATCCTCTCTGATCTGTGCGGGCGTTGGCCCATCGCCTCCCAGCGACGGCCTTCCCCAGAGGACGAGAACTCCCAGAACGAGCAGAAGCGCTAGCCACGACCCGAGACGAAGCCATCGCTCTCGCCATCCTCGTGATCTTGCGTTGTGTCTTTTCATGGTGGCCATCGCTGCCGATCTCAAACGTTCGAGCTTCGCCGGCCCGATCCGCCTCCTCCGAGCGTTCCTCAGAGCGTAGCGGCGGCATGACGGAGGCGACGGACGACACGCTCCCGCCCGATCGCCACGATGACGTCGAAGATTCCCGGGCTCACGGCGCTACCCGTCAATGCCGTGCGCGCCGCATTGATGATCAGTCCCGCCTTGACCCCGCGCTCTTCGGCGAGGCCGCGCAAGACCTGCTCGGTCGTCTGCAGATCGAACGGCTCCAGCCGTTCGAAGCGATCGGCCAACTCGAGCAGCAGCGCCTTCACCGCCGCATCCTTGCGGAGGTTTTTCTCCACCGCCGCGGGATCCATCGGAAAATCGTCGCTGAAGTACGGACGCCCGCTTGTCACAAAATCTCGAAGCGTGCGCGCGCGAACTTTCAGCAGGTCAATGACCCAGAGGAACCACTCCCGGCGATCCTGCGCGTAGTCCTCGCGCCACAATCCCTCCTTCTCCAGCTCCGCTCGAACAAAGGGGAAGAGTTCCAGGGCGCTCATCGCGCGCAGATGCTCGGCGTTCATCCACAGGGCCTTCTCGAAGTTGAAGATCGCGTTCGCCCGACTGATCCCCTCCAGCGAAAACAATTCGAGCAATTCGGCCGTTCGCAGGATCTCGCGGCTCGGATCTCCCGGCGACCATCCGAGCAGGGCCAAGAAGTTTCGCATCGCTTCAGGCAGAAAGCCCATGTCCCGATAGGCCGTTACGCTCATCGCCCCGTGGCGTTTGGAGAGCCGCGAGCGGTCCGGTCCGAGAATGAGCGGCACGTGAGCGAAGACAGGCAGCTCCCATCCGAAAGCGCCGTAGAGTAAGACCTGCTTGGGCGTATTCGAGAGATGATCCGCTCCGCGAATGACGTGGCTGATGCGCATGTCGGCGTCGTCCACGACGACCGAGAGGTGATAGGTCGGATGACCATCCGAACGCAGCAGGACGAAGTCCTCGAGGCTTTCATTCCGAACCTCGATCTCTCCGTAGACGCAATCCGTGAATCGCGTCACCCCTCCTTCTGGGACCTTGAACCGAATCGCGCGCGGATGACCGGCGGCAATCCGTCGCGCAATGTCCGTGGCCGAGAGGCGGCGACACGTTCCTTCGTACTTCCACGTTTGCTTCTCCGCGAGCGCGTGCTGGCGTTTGGCCGTCAGTTCTTCCGGGGAGCAAAAGCAGTAATACGCCCATCCGGATGCGACCAACTCTTCGGCGCGAGCGCGATAGAGGGCGAGGCGCTCGGATTGGAAATAGGGGCCCTCATCCCACTCCAATCCCAGCCATCGCAGGCCCTCGATGATCCCTTCCACCATCTCGGGCGAGGAGCGTTCCACGTCCGTGTCCTCGATGCGCAGAATGAACGTGCCCCCATATTTGCGGGCGAAGAGCCAGTTGAATAAGGCCGTGCGCGCCCCTCCGACGTGAAGATACCCTGTTGGCGATGGCGCGAATCGAACGCGAATGCGGCTCACGCGGATCGCCTCGCTTTGAGGTTCCCAAGTCGACGCTGACGTCGAGACTCGGCTTGGGCCTCCCTGGCGGTGAGGGTGGGATTCGAACCCACGGTAGAGCTTATCGCCCTACAACGGTTTAGCAAACCGTCCGTTTCAGCCAGGCTCACGCACCTCACCGCCTCCGATCTTCTCACGCCCAAGTATTCCCAATATCCGCGCCCTCTGTCAAGCAGTGAGATTTCCCTTGACTGCGAGAAGGCTTACCCTAAAATAGGGGTCGTGGGAAGGGCTCCACGGCCACAAGGACGCTGTGGCGTGAGAGGGCGATGGAGGTCAGAGTAAATGGTCTCAGAGTAAGACGTGATGATTTCCCCTGCTTCTCAGGCCAGAAGGGATGCTGTAGCCGTTTTTCGTCCCTGGGACGAAAGGGTCAGTTTGGAATCGGAAGCGAACCTGGTTGAGATGATCCGTTCGACCGCAACGAAGCCCGCGTGTGCGGGCGTTCGATATTAGCCTAGGGTGAGCGCGAGCGAACCCTAGGACAGGGTTTCGCGCACAATCGGCCAAGCCCCCGAAGGGGGCGACCCTGCTGCTTGGCAGATATCCCAGGCGATCACTCGATCTTGGGGAAGCAATTCCTCCGCATCCGATGGGTCGCCCGCGTGCGCGGGCTTGGGGGAAATTTTGTGGGGAACCGGTTTCCTAGGGCTCGCTCCGCTCGCCCTAGGCTAGCACCGAGTCGCCTGCTCCGCAGGCTCGACCTCGCGGAATGAGGGGTGAATCCTCATGACACAGGCTCGCTCGGCTCGCCCTAGGCTAATATCGGGCCGCCTGCTCCGCAGGCTCGACCTCGCGGAATAATGAAGCCCGCGTATGCGGGCGTCCGATGTTAGCCTCGGGTGAGCGCACGCGAACCCTGTTAAGATGATCCCCAACCTCATGGAGCCCGCGCACGCGGGCGTCCGAATATAGCCTAGGGTGAGCGCAGTGAACCCTAGGTACGCGTGAGTAGGCGTTCGAAGAACATTGAGATACTCCCAACCGCATCTGAGCCTGCGAAGCAGGCGACCGAACGTAGCCTCGGATGAGCGAAGCGAACCCTAGTGAGATGCCCCCCAACCGCATTCGAGCCCGCGCATGCGGGCGACCGAACGTAGCCTAGGGTGAGCGAAGCGAACCCTAGGACACGACGGGCCACAAAAACCCACCCAAGCCCCCGAAGGGGGCGACCCTGCCCCGATGAGACGTCCGAGGCGGTTTTCACGCGCTCGATATTGGTGGAGAACAATCGGCGTTCATGCACATCGGATGGGCCGCCCGCGCATGCGGGCTTGGGGGGGGGGGATTGTGGAATCCGGTTTCCTAGGGCTCGCTCCGCTATGCTTCGCTCGCCCTAGGCTAGTATCGCGTCGCCCCCTTCGGGGGCTCGACTGGTGGAATGGGGTTTGAATTTGCCAACGAGGGCTCGCTAATGCTCGCCCTAGGCTAATACCGAGTCGCCCGCTTCGCGGGCTCAATCCGGCGGAATTGGGTTTGAATTCCCTCACGACGGCTTGCTTCGCTCGCCCTAGGCTACTATCGGGCCGCCCCCTTCGGAGGCTTGGCTGGCGGAACGGAGTTTGAATTTACTCACGACGGCCTGCTTGCGCTCGCCCGAGGCTACGATCGAGTCGCCCCCTTTGGGGGCTCAACGGAATTGGATTAGATTCGTGGGCTCAATACGAAACCGGATGGGCTTACCGCACGACGAGCGAACATTCCACACTATACGGCGCCGCAGGGCAGGGAACACCGTCGCGTTTCGGTCTTCCGCGTCTCAGTTAAGCGCTGAGATGGGTCGGCCTTCCGCATCCAGGATCTCGAGCGGTCCATACTGCGCCAGAATATCGCGAATGCGCTGCGCATCTCCGACGGCGACGATCTGCACGCGCGTGAGGTCGAGATACTTTCGCGCCACCCGTTGCACATCGCGAGCTGTGACGGCAGAAACCTTCTGCGGATACGTGTCCCAGTAATCGGCCGGCAGGTTGTAGATCTTCTGCGTGATGATATGTTGCAGCAGCGCCAGAGAATTCTCAAGCGAGAGGGCAAAGCTCCCCACAAGAGCACGTTTGGCATTCTCCAGCTCTTCAGCGGAAACCAACTCCTCGCGCAACCGCTGTAGCTCGTAGAAGAACTCCCGCATCGCTCCTTCGGTCACTTCAGTTCGGACCTCGGCGCCCGCACTCCAGGCGCCGCGAAACTTCGAGCTGGTGAAGGTACTGTACGCTCCGTAGGTATACCCCTTGTCTTCACGCAGATTCAAAAAGAGGCGTCCGGTCGGACCTCCTCCGAGAATACGGTTCGCTACAAGCAGAGCGAAATAATCGGGATCCGTGCGCGTGATCCCCAGTACGCCCAGTTGCACGGCGGTCTGCACCGATCCCGGTCGGTGTACGAGATAAACCCTCCGCTCCGACGGCGGCGCTGCTGAAGGGATCGGCACTTGAGGGACGGTGGCGGGTTCCCAATCGCCGAAGAATCGCTCGATCTTGGGAAGAAGCTCGCGGAGCGTCACATCGCCGACGACAGCCACAAAGGCGTTGTTCGGGCGATAGTGCGTCGCGTGAAAGCGAGCGAGGGCTTCCGAAGTGAGCCGTCGAAGCGAGTCCGCGGGGGGCATCGTCCATCCGGCCGGATGCTCTCTGTAGAGCGCGCGATTGAGGCGCTCTCGGGCCAGGAGCTGAGGGATCGTCCGTTGAAGCTGCAGTTGCGCGAGCATCCGCGCCTTGTACCGCTCCACTTCTTCGGGCGGAAATGTGGGATTCCGGATGATATCGGCAAAGAGATCAAGTACTTCGTCCAGGTCCTCGACTAATCCGGAGACGCTCACGACGCTGGTGAGCGAAGAGAGGTCGCTCTCGGCGCTCAGTGTCGCTCCGAGCGTATCCAACTGTTCGGAGATCTGCCGGCTCGTGCGTCGCTTCGTCCCTTCGCGCAGAAGCGTCGCTGTGAATTGCGCCAAGCCGCGCTGATCGGGGGGATCGGCTAATCCGCCGCTCAAGATCACCATTTGCATCGAGAACGTCGGCGTGCGATGGTCTTCAAGAAGTAAGACCTCCAGCCCGTTTTTGAGCTTCGCCTCTTGAGGCCTCGGCAAGCGGACGCGAAGGATCTCGCGCGCGACAGGCGCCTTGCCCTTGATCACCACGCCCTTCATGGATGGGCTGGTCGGACCGGGAAGTTGCGGTCCGCCTGGCCCTTGCGCCCCTCCCGAGGAGCAGAGGAGAACACACATTGCCCACAACGAAAGGATCTGCGTCCGAGTGCGCATCATAGTTCCCCCTCCTGACCGGATGTCGGCAGCGCTGCGGCCTTGGGGATCGTGATGACAACGGCGCGATTATTCGGGCGCAGATACCGTTGAGCCACGCGCTGCACGTCTTCTTTGGTGACGGCCATGATCCGATCGAGCCGAGTATTGATCAGTTGCGGATCATTGTAATAGACCGCATACTGGCCGATCAGGATAGCGCGCGAGAGCGAGCTGGCAATCGCCGTGATGAACGCGCGGCGCGCCGTTTTCTTCGCTTTCGTCAGTTCCCAATCGGCGATAGGCTCGCGCTGCACCCGCTCGATCTCTTCGGCGATGATCGCTTCGACCTCCTCCACCTTCTTCCCCGGTCGCAGAGTCGCCGTGATATAAAACCCTCCGGGACCGCGCTTCTCATCCACGAATCCTGAGACGCTTGTCACCAACTCCTTCTCCCGCACGAGCCTTTGATAGAGCCGCGAGCTTTGTCCGCCGTGGAGGACATTAGCCAAAACCTGAAGGGCATAGAAGTCCGGCGTGTTCCCCGGCACGGTCTTGAACGCGATGTCCAGGCGCGGCAGCCGCGCCAGCGGGTCCTCGACCGTCGCGCGTCGTTCGGCTGTCAATTCAGATTCACTCACCTCAACCGGAGGCGGATCGGGCTGCCGGGGAATCCCTCCGAAATACTTTCGGATCTTCGCCAGCGCCTCTTCCGTCTTGAAAGCTCCCACAAGCGTCAGAACAGCATTGTTCGGCGCATAGTAGGTGCGGAAGAATTCGCGGACATCCTCGAGCGTCGCCGCATTGAGGTCCTCCATGGAGCCAATGACCGAATGCTTGTAAGCGAAGCCATCGTAGAGCAATTCCTGCAATTTCTCTCGGCTTCGCCCATAGGGCTGATTGTCCAAACCGAGCCGACGCTCCTCCTGCACGACTTGTCGCTGGTTGTCGAGGTTCTGCTGACTGACATCGAGACTTCGCATGCGATCGGCCTCCAGGAACAACACGAGATCAAGCTGATTGGCCGGAACTGTCTGAAAGTAATTCGTGCGCTCCTCATTGGTCGTTCCGTTCATCGTCCCTCCGGTATTGAAGATCAGGAGGAAATGTTCGCCCTTGCCGACATTCTCCGAACCTTGGAACATCATGTGCTCGAAGAGATGAGCAAACCCCGTCCGTCCCGGCCGTTCATTGCGCGACCCCACATTGTAGGTGACGCAGAGCGAAACGACCGGTGCGCTATGATCCTCGACTAAGATCACGCGTAGGCCATTGTCCAAGCGCACATCTGTGAGGGCGATCCTGACCGGCTTCGGTCCCTGAGCCGCCACCGTGACGATGAGCGAGAGAATGGTCGCGACAGAGCAAACTGTTTTTCGGACGCTCATATCATGTCCCTCCTTGCCGGGCGCTCCGAGCCCGGCTTCGGTCATCGAATTCGGTTCCCGTCTTGTAAGGGCCCTCCCATTGCACATGAGTCAAACATATCAACGTCCGAGGGGGAAGGCAAGTTCCTCAAATTTCCCGCCCGATATGGTATAATCGGCTCGCCGAGAGGAAGCGATGAGCGAGATCACATGGATGGAGATCGAGAGAGCGCGCGCCGAGCTTCCGCCCTTCATTCGGCGGACGCCACTTCTCCAGAGCGAGGAGCTGTCGGCTTTGCTCGGCCATTCGATCTGGTTGAAATGCGAGAACGTGCAGGTCACAGGCAGTTACAAAGCTCGCGCGGCATTTACCGTGCTCCACCGCTTGGGCGAGGACGCACGGCGCCGCGGCGTCGCGCTCACCTCATCGGGAAATTTCGCTGCGGCTTTCGCCTATGTGGGCCGCCGACTTGGCATCCCCA
>Ga0197142_1000067_pt1 | contig 81852 bp, 61 predicted proteins | sample GBS60_MetaG_FD_148614 | JGI IMG/M metagenome (GOLD analysis project Ga0197142, IMG submission 148614) | Sediment microbial communities from Great Boiling Springs, Gerlach, Nevada, United States - GBS 60_MetaG | ecosystem: Environmental > Aquatic > Thermal springs > Hot (42-90C) > Sediment... | reverse complement strand
CTATTACTCTATTAACCACTCTTACTAAATGATTTTTCGGTATCAGATCCTCTAAGGATGGCGGCAATAACATCATCTGAGCTTGATTGTATTCCTTAAATCGCGGTTCGCTCTCACGCTTCTTCTTACGTCTTCTCAATTTTGAATTTTCTACTACTTCATTTTCTTGAAATAGAGAATCCATTATTCTTTTTTCCTCAATTTTTTATTCCTTTCTCTATTATTCTTCAATTATTATGCCTTACTTTTTAGACAGCCCCTCGCAATGACTGAAAAACACATTGTCGTCGTGAATGCCCTCTCAATTGTCATTACGAACGAAGTGAAGCAATCCGTCTCTAATTAAACATTCAAAACTCATCATTCAACATTCAAAATCCAAAAAATGTCATTCTAAACTTTCCCCTGCTTTATTGTAATTCAGCTAATTTATCTCTGAATTTCTTTGCTTCATCAAAATTCTTTTCTACATTTTCCAGAATTGTTATGACGAGTTGTAATCCCTCTTTAAATTCTGGATTATATTCGACTGACTTCAGTGCACTTTCTTTCGCAAGTTGATATTGTTGCTTTAAGAAGTAAACTCTTGCAAGTTCGTAATGAGCCTCAAAATATTCCGGGAATAACTCTAAGGCTCGTTTCAAATAAACTTCTGCATTATCATAATCTTTCAGAAAATCATAAACATTTCCTAGAAGAAAAAGAGTACGCGATGAGTTAGGATCAAGCCGCAAAGAGCGAATTAAAAAATCGAGTGCAGCCCTGTAATTTCCATTTTGAATGAAGAACAAAGCTCTCTGATTATAAAACGAAGCTTCCTTTGGCATTAGATGAAACCTTTCAGGCTCAAATCGAAAAACTTCCATAAACTCAAATTCATTAATCGGGATATAGACCGGTTTTTGATTAACTGCCTCAAACCAGTTTCGCATTGTCACAAAATATGAGACATCATTTTTTATAAAATAATTTTTCATATAGCCAGTTAGATTTTTATCATTTAAATGTTCAATCACCTCAGGATTTACAAGTCCAACCATATCAATAATTTTTCTATTACTATAAAAAGCAATTGCACCAATATCATGAGTTGCAATTATATCACTTTCTTTTGTGTTTTGCTTTAACCACTCCGCAATTTTAATGTGGCGGTCAAAATGATATTTACCTGTAAAAGTAATTTCTTCAGCATTTTTTGAAATTTGATTAAGAGAAAGAGCAGCGACAAATCCTATAAAGACAAAATAAATCACATTCAAACTTTTACTCTGATCAGATTTGCTCTTATTGTTTAGAAAAATTAAAAATCTTTGCAACCCATCAAAAGCAACAAAAAGATAAAATGGAATGACAGGCATCATATATCGGCCAAAACGATGTGTAAACGGAAGTTGAATGTAATAAATCAAAACAAACGCAATGATAAAAGTTAAGTACATAATTGATTTGTTGTACTCTTTTCGGATTACATCAATGACAACAAAAACAAAACTCAAAATAAATGGTATCCATACAAGAATAAATTCCTTCTGCGTGAAATAGTCGATCACATCCCTTTGAAGAAAATTTTTTCTACTTGAACCAAAATAATATGTAAGTTTTGCTTTGTAAGTGTTTGGGAATATGTGTCCAGACAAAATATAATTAAATGAAAAATATGTGGCAGATAAAATTAGAATTGGTAAAATAAACTGAATTAAATTTTTCTTCTGAAATAATTTTTCACCAAACTTTGTTCTGAAGAAATATTTCTGAACAACTACATCAAATATGAGAATAAAAATTAAAATCAAACCTTCCGGTCTTGTCCATAAACTCAATCCAGAAAAAAACCCAGCCATCAAAAAATTTTCAGAACGATAGAAGTAAATTGATGCAATCAAAAAGAAGATGAACATTGTTGTCTCCATACCAGAGACAGAAATCAATCCAAGCTTTGGTTGAATTGCAATTAATACACTCAAAACAATAGCAGCATAACTGGACCCAAATTCAATTTTCGTCAGTTTGAAATAGGAATATGTCAAAAGTCCAAAGAAGAAAATTCCAATTAAGTAGCTCAAAATAAATTCATTTTTTATGAATAGAAAAAGTAATGCAACCAGAAAAGTATAGAGTGGAGAAGTTGATCCAGAGGTGATAACTTCATTTTTGAAGTAAGAATAGGCACCATATTCAACTAAATTTTTTGCAAATTGTAAATGTATCCACGGATCATCGAGTGGAAAAGAGAAATAGCCATTCTTATTGTGTTGATAAATTACATAATAGAATGAAATTCCAAGAGCAATTACTATAGCAAGGAGAGAAAAAATTATTTCGAGATTTTTATTACAGCTTGTTTGAAAGAAAAGTGGCTTTTTAGTTACAATTTTATGATGATGTTTTTCTTTTTTTACTTTTTTTGTTTTCATATTTCATCGAAATCATTTTTGAGAAATGACAATCAATCCAGTTCCAACTTCAATTCTGGATTTTGTATCAAGTAAATTCATCAAGATAAAGAAAGGCAAAGTCAAGAGATAATAAAAAGGTAGAACAATTAAAAAGATTTTACTCAAATTCAACATCAACATTGGATATTTAATTCCGATTCGCCAGGCTTTATCGCCCCAGAAACCATATGTATAAAAACCCTCGAAAGAACTGAAACCAGCCATTTTTAACTTCTCAAACATTTCTTCTTTCGAATAGCCAGTTCGAAAATGTTCGCCAATGAAACTTTTATCTTCTTCTGCATGTGCGTCGCTACCACCAAAACTTGAAGGAGTATTGATAATAAGATAGCCACCGGGTTTCAATGATCTATAAAAATTTTTCAACACACTTACATCGTCTTCAATATGCTCCATGACATCAACACATAAAATCAAATCAAATTTATTTTCATAAGTAATCTTTGTAAGATCATCAATTTTAAATTCTACATTTTTCAAATTCACTTTCTGAAAAAATTTTGCAGCTTCATTCAGATAATCTTCTTTTATATCAACTGCTAAAATTTTTGCTTGTGGGAATTTCTTCGCAATGAAATAAGCATATTGACCAAAACCCGTTCCAGCATCAAAGATTTCAGGCATTGGTGTTTTTATTTCTGGAATTAACTTCTTCAAAACTTTTCGAATGTACCAGCTACGAAGAAAGAATAAATTTAAAAGAAAATAGAATAGCTTGCGCAAAAGTGGATTTGATTTAATAAATCTTGCAAAAATGTTTTTTATCGGATCGTAATGCATATTACTCCTTTATCAATTCAATTATTTTTTGATAAATTGTTTCTGGTTTGATAGAATTCATACAATTAGGATCGTAATCACAATCCATTTTATAACATACAAGGCAATCAAGGTCAGACTGAATCTTTGTAATCAAACCATAATCTTCTATCTCATTTGCTGAAGTTGGGCCAAACAAAGCAATAATTTTCTTTCCAAGTGCAGTTGCGGTATGCATCGCAAGTGTATCGCCCGTGACGAGCAAGTCACATAAATTTACGAGAGCAAAAAATTCTCTGAGCGAATTATCAGTTCCAGTATCAATTATTCGGTTAGAATTTAGTTTAGAGAGATATTCATTGCGTTCTTTTTCAAAAGGTCCACCATAAAGAAAAATGTAAAAATCAGTTTTTTCAAGGATCATTCTAATCAAATTTTCAAAGCCATCAAGAGTCCAGCTTTTGAATTTCCATCTTGGACCAGCACCGGTATTCAATCCAATTATTTTTTTTGATCTATCTATTTTCTTTGCCTCGAGAAATTTTTCGGCAAATTCTTTTTCTTTATTGCTAAGATTTATGATGATTGGGAAATTCGCTGTTTTGATTCTGGCAATCTCTAAAATAATCGATTGATATGTTCGTTTATTTTTTTTCTTCACATCATCAAAAGCACCCATGATGAACCATTCTTCAGCTTCAGGATTAATTGGATAAACTTTTCCTTTTTCATCAAGAGCATAGCCCAATTTTTCTTTACCTTTAACTGCCGAACAAATAGCTGAACTGACTGGAGATGTATCTAAATTTAAAATTAAATCGAACTCCTCCGTGATCAAAAAATAATTCGTTTCATTTTTTTCGAGTTCTAACACACGATCAACAAATTGATTGTTATAGAAAATCTCCTTTGCATTTGACCGAGTAAGCCAGGTAATGTATGCATCTGGATATTTTTCTTTTAATCCTGGAAGAATGCAGGTTGTTCTCAAAACATCACCAACTGCATCAAGTTTAATAATTAAAATTTTGAAATTAACGGGTTCATAGTGTGAGCAATCGTCACATTTAATACCCTCTAATTTATGAAATGAACAAGGACGATCACCAGGAAAATGTTTACAATCTCTTTTAAGCATATTTATCTCTAAGTTTTTCAAAATTAAGACTTCGAAGGATTATTATCATCTTAATAATTAATTTTTTTGATTAATGGTCAAAGAACATTTTATGATATGGATTTTTTCTACTTAGCGTGAAACAGGGTTTACTAAATAATGTCAACTGAAATCATTTAAAACCTATGGAATGCAATGTCTTTAACTTGGAAATTGTTTTGTCACACTTCGATAAACTCAGTGTGACAAATATCTTCAATGTCAGGTAAAGTCAGTCAAAAACTCTCCCAATAATTATTCAATCAATCTTTCTTCAAATATTTTTTAAACCAATTCAATCCCCTTGTCAGCATATTCAAATAATGTTGAGGTTCATTTCTAATTCCGTGACCTTCTCGTGGATAAACAACAAATTCAACAGGTCTACCTAAAATTTTCAATGCCTGATACATCTCCTGTGAGTTAGCAAGATTTGTGTATTTATCTTTATCACCTTGTAGAATTAAAACAGGAGTTGTGATATTCTGAACATAAAAAGCTGGGGAACGATTCACCCACAAATGATTCATATCAATTGGCTTTTCCCAGTAATAATAACCAAAATACATTTTCTCAAAGACTGGTTGCCAAGAGTTTGAGAAATCAGTGAAAAAACTAAAAATACCATACATTGACACGGCAGCAGAAAATCGATTTGTTTGTGAGATAATCCAGTTTGTCATATAACCACCATAACTTCCACCAATTACTCCCATCCTGGTTGTATCAACAAATCCCATTTTAATTACTTCATCAACTGCCTGCATTGCATCTTGATAATCTCCACCACCGAGGTCGTATCTATTTGATTGACCGAATTCATCTGAATAACCTGCACTACCCCTTACATTTGGTGCAACTACTATAAAACCTTCACTTGCATAAACCTGCATAGGATAACTCTGTAAAAAAGTTTTCTTAAATGCACTATAGGGACCACCATGAACACAAAGAATTAATGGATATTTTTTTGTTGCATCAAAATCTGTGGGTTTAACCAGCATAGACTCAATTGTGAATTTATTATCGTATGTTTTAAACGAAAAAATTTCAACTTCGCCTTTTTTGAATTTTCGAATCTGTTCAGAAAAATTGGTCAGGAGTTCAACTCCGGTCTTAGAGAACTTTCCAATTTCCTTAAGCAATCTTTCATTTTCATAAACGAAGAATAACTCACCAGTTTGACTTATCTGCAAATTGCTTAAAACAGAACCATCATTAATCAGCTTCTGAATTAAGTTCTTCTTCACATCAATTTGATATACTGTTGTGGTATAACCTTCGTTTACAAGAGCAAAAATGATTAAGTCTTTTGGATGCCAAAGATAATTGATAATGGAGAGATTAAAATTCTTAGTGAGATTTATTCTTGCTTTGCTTTGAAGATCTATTAATTCAATATCTGTTTCAGCAAATTCGATGTCAGGGACAGTTTGTGAAATGAACGAGAGATATTTTTCATCTGGTGAAGTAGATGGATTAGTTTCTGGGCCGTCGAAGTTAGTTAATTGTGTAGAAACACCTTCAATAGTTAATTTATAAATATCATGTTGTTGGTCATCGTTATACTCTCCAGTGTAGTTTGTTTGATATAGCAAGAAATTTCCATTAGAAGAAAATCGAATGTTGTTAATGCCTGCATCACCTTTAAAAATTTTCTTTAATTGTTTTGTTAAAAAATCGTAGAGCCAGATTTCCTTTTTTGGATTTTCTTTTGGATAAACGATTTCATCATTTTTCGTTTTTTCTTTTTCATCCAGGATTTTTCTGAGGCTATCAGATATTTCCTCGTCAGAAAGAAGTGCAAGATATTTACCATTCTTCGAAAAAGTTAATTCATCCACTCCATTTGGTAGACGGATAAAATGTTCAGCCTCACCACCATCAATCGAAATTCTCCAGAGTTGTCTTTCACCTTTTATGACTTTTCCATCTTCTGACTGAAATTCTCGGGATGAAACAAAGTAAATAAATTTTCCATCTGGTGAAAAAGAAAAAATACCAATTCCAGATTTATGTGTTGTTAGTTGTTTTGTTTCTTTTGTCTTATTATTCAAAAGATATAGTTGAGTTACCCATCGAGCATTTTCAAAATCTGGTTTTCTTATGTTAAATGCTGTATAATTTCCATCACCTGACAATGAAATCGAAAGAGGATATTCGAGTTTAAATTGATCTTCCAGAGTGAATTTTTGTTGCCCAAATAAAAATTGAAAAATAAAAACAAATGTTAGAACTACTCGGAACATTTTCTCTTCTCCAAAATTTTTGTTTTAATTTAATTAATGCATGAGAATTATTTAAACTATTTTTTCAGATTAATCATTTGTCAGATATTGATTGAAGAGCAAAGATTTTATGGGTAATTTTGTAAAAATTTAAGGAGATATTAAACACTATGGCAAAACTAATTTTGTTAAGACACGGTGAATCGCAATGGAATCTTGAGAATCGTTTTACTGGATGGGTAGATGTTCCTCTAAGTGCAAGAGGAGAAGAAGAAGCCCGCAAAGCCGGTGAAAAATTAAAAAATATTCAAATAGACAAAAGATATACATCTGTTCTCAAGCGTGCGATTGATACTGATTTAATTGCAATGGAAGTCGCTGGAAAGCTCGATGTTCCTGTTGAAAGAGATAAAGCATTAAACGAAAGACATTATGGAGCTCTTCAAGGACTGAATAAAGAAGAGACTGCACAAAAATATGGTAAAGAACAGGTTCATCTGTGGAGAAGAAGTTATGATATCGCTCCTCCAAAAGATGTAACTCCACTCAATCCAGATGGAATTAGTGAAAGCCTTAAAGATACAGCCGATCGTGTAATTCCATATTTTTTGAATAAAATTAAACCAGACATTGATGCAGGATTAAATGTACTTGTTACAGCTCACGGCAATTCATTACGAGCTCTGGTAATGTATCTCGATGGACTTACAAAAGAAGAAGTTCTTGAGCTAAACATTCCGACCGGCGTTCCTATTGTTTATGAATTTGAAAATGGAAAAATTGTAAATAAATATTACTTAGAATGATTAATAAAAATTTCATACATAAAATTCTATCAGAAGCTGAACTCGAAAAAATTTCTGAAGAGATAAGCAAGCAGGAACAAAGAACATCCGGCGAGCTAAAAGTTTCTATCAAAAAAGGAAGAAACTTTTTCGAAAGAAAGAAAGACATCAGAGAACTTGCAATTAGAGAATTCCACCGTCTTCGTATGACAAATACCAGAGATAGAAGTGGGATTCTCTTCTTTTTATTATTGAATGATCGAGAATTTTACATTCTCCCTGATGTCGGTATCTCTGAAAAGATTCCACAATCATTCTGGGATGAACTTGCCAAAGAAGCACAAAATTCATTTCGTGAAAAAAACTTCTTCGAAGGAATATTAAAAGTTATCAAAAAATGTGGGGATGTTTTAGCTGATAAATTTCCACGCAAACCAGACGATGTTGATGAACTGAGCAATACAATCGAAATAAACTAAATTTTCTTACAAAAGTCCATTCTTGATAAGATTTCTTATCAACTAAACTTATTAATGACTAACCAACAAGTCATTGCGAGCAACGGAGTTGCGAAGCAATCTTTCACAGAATTTATGATTGTTGAATGATGATTTTTTAATGTTGATTTGTATGGAAAGATCGCTTCACTTCGTTCGCGATGACAGTTTGTGTGTCAGTCATTGCGAGCAACGGAGTTGCGAAGCATTCCTTCACAGAATTTATGATTGTTGAATGATGAGTTTTTAATGTTGATTTGTATGGAAAGATCGCTTCACTTCGTTCGCGATGACAGTTTGTGTGTCAGTCATTGCGAACGACGAAGTCGTGAAGCAATCCTTCACAGAATTTTCGATTGTTGAATTATGAGTTTTAAATGCTGGATTAAAAACAGATTGCTTCGCTTCGCTCTCAATGACAATTAAGAGGGCGTTCACGATAACAATGTGTGCATTTGTCATTGCGAGAAACGAAGTTTCGAAGCAATCTCTGATATATGAAAGGTTGTGATGAATTAGGGACGGATTGCTTCACTACGTTCGCAATGACGATGTGTGAGTATTAGTCAGTGCGAGCAACGAAGTGGCGAAGCAATCCATTTTAAGACGAAAACAACGGCTTCAGTGAAATAGATAATTTAAAACTGTTCGCGATCATAGCTCTCATAAAGATTTATAATTTTCTCATTACTTTAAATCGAACTATTCGCCTATACTTAAAATCTTTTTCAAATCATTTTCACTAACCTTCAATAATCCATTCTTTACAATTCTATTTGTTAATTCAATCCAGTTTTTTTCTCTCTCAAAAACATGTTGAAATTTTGGTAAAGCCTCATCAAGCTTTCCGTTGTTCGCTAATGTAACAGCAACCCAGTATTTTATCTCAAGATTTTCTGGTAAAATACTTTCTGCATTGCCATATTCTTCAAGTGCTTTTCTGTCATCACCCTTTTCCATTGCCAGATCGCCATTGTTCATATGTTCATAAGCACGAAAAACTTTTAATAATCTTTCAATCTCTTCCACTGGTTCCTGATGATCTTCCACTCTCAAATCAATTAATCTATCTTCCCAAATTTTCCCAGTCGAATTTCCACGAACAACAAGCAAAGCTGCTGATTGTCTTCCTCTAATATCACCACCTTCTCTTTCAGCTGCCTTTAATGCCGCAACCAATCTCTCAGCCAAAGGTCCTTGGGATTTTTCAAATGCCTCTGCCATTGCATCAACTACACGGTCCGTTAACATCATATTTGCCTGAACAGAATAATTTTTACCAACTCGATGTGAAGCATATTCGATACATGACTTTCCGGTGTAAGCTGCAACATTCCCATTTGCATCAATAATTGCAAGTTGACGAAAATCTCTTCCTTCATCTTTAGAAATTAATTCATCTAAAACTTCCTGGGCAGTTTTCCCCTCTTTTAGTAATCTAAGTCCTTCTGGACCAAACGAAACATTTACAAAAGATTGAGTTGCAATTACACCAACTCCTGCCTCTGCCCATGAAACAATAGAACCAACTGAAAACCAGTGTGATTGAACTGCAACTCCCATTTCACCAGTTGCTTCATCTCTTGCAACAATTGAATAAGTGTATGCAAAAGGTTGATCGGATTTGAAAAATTGTGCATTTAAGATTCCGCTGATGATAAGTATCAAAAAAGATACTATTTTGATTTTCATTTTTAATCCTCCTTGATAAATTTTATTTCAATGAATTAAAAAAAGAAAATATAAGACAAAACATAATCAATTGAGTTATAACTACTCTGTTTCAAATTTCACAATTGATTGAACATTGTATTTGTTTAATTTTTCTCTTCCATTCAAGAAACTCAATTCAACTAAAAATAAAATTCCTACAATTTCACCACCAAGTTTTTCAACCATTCTACAAACCGCTTCAACCGTTCCACCAGTTGCAAGGAGATCATCATGAATTAAGATTTTCTCACCTGGTTGAATTGCATCTTTGTGAATTTCTAGTGTATCTGTTCCATATTCAAGTGAATAACTTTCACTGATTTTTTCTGCAGGAAGTTTGCCCGGTTTTCTTACGGGAACAAATCCAGCATTTAATTTATGAGCAAGCAATGAACCAAAAATAAATCCCCGTGCTTCAATCGATACGACCTTATCAACTTTCAAATCTGAAACTCTTGAATATAACTGATTAATAGCTTCATCAAGTGCGATTTTGTTTTTCAGAAGTGTTGTTATATCGATAAAGTTAATTCCTTTTTTAGGAAAATCTGGAACAATTCGAAAGTAATTTTTTAAATCCATAACTACCTCATTGTTTTTGACAGAAAATTTTTAAGAACTCATCGAGTGAAAAACAATTAACTATATCTTTCTTTTCCAGCCCACCTTTAATTGCCATATCAATTCCATATCGAACAAATTCCATATCTTCAAATGAATGAGCGTCAGGTGAAATTGTGATTTTAATTCCTTTTGATATTGCTTTTTGATGAAATTCCCAATCAAGGTCGAGTCGGTGTGGATTGCAATTCAACTCAATTGATTTACCTTCGTTTGCAGCAACATTGATTATTTCATTAAGATTTAAGGGATATCCATCTCTTGAAAGTAATAATCTACCTGTTGGGTGACCAAGAATTTTGACATATTTATTTTTAAGTGCTTTTGATATTCGCTTGGTCATCTCATCTTCAGTCATTTTGAATTTTGAATGAACCGAAGCAATCACACAATCAAATTTTTCCAGAAATGAATCTTCAAAATCAAGTGAACCATCTGGCAGAATATCGCATTCGATGCCTTTTAAGATTTTTACTTTTTTTGATTTAGAATTTATTTCATCGATTTCACGCCATTGTTCTTTAACCCGATTTTCATCAAGCCCATTTGCATAGAATGCTGATTTTGAATGATCGCACAAAAGCACATATTCATAGTTTTTCTTTTCAGCATATTCAAGAATTTCTTTTATAGAATTTGATCCATCAGAATAATTAGAGTGAATGTGAATTAAGCCTTTTAAATCATTCAATGATGGAAAATCATAAAACCTCAATTCAAGATTTTCATTTTCTCTTGCCTGTGGTGGTATGAATGGTAAGTTAAGCTTATCAAATATTTCATCTTCACTTTTAAATTCATTTATCTTAAGTGAATTAAAATTAATTTTATTTAAGAAACTTTCTGGTCCAGTGGTTCTCAATAATTCATAATAAAATTGCTTTTCACCTGTAAAAATGAAATAGATTTCGGCATCATTAAAAATTCCAGCATAGATATTTTCATCGATTGGTTTAAGGGAATATTTTTCAATTATTTTTTTCTGTATGGAGTTGTTTTCAAAAAGAATTTCAATCTTTGGAATAATTCTTGACCTTAACCTTAGACTACCTGTAGGACTAAATTTATTTTTATAAATTTTTTTTAATTCCGCTTCAAGTTCATCATAAATAAAGTCAGCATGGTGTAAAAGCAACTTCCCTTTAGTAGTTTTTAATTTATTTATGTTTTCAAGAATTGAGCTTTGTGTCTTTTCACCAAATCCAGGAATTTTCACAAGTTTATTTTCAATACAAGCTTGTTCAAGTTCTTCAATTGAAGAGATGTTAAGTTCTTCATAAAGCTTTTTTATTTTTTTCGCACCCAAACCACGGATTTTTGTTAAGCTATAAATTTCTGGTGGAAATTCTGATTTTAATTCATTCAAGAGTGAAGATTCATTTTTCTCAAGGATTTCTTTCAAGATACTCTGAATTGTTTTACCTACACCTTTTGTGTTTTGAATGATTTCTTTATCAAAAGCTTCTTTTAATGAAACATCGAAACGAGATAAATTTCTAATGGCACTATTAAATGCATTAATTTTGAAAACATTCTCTTCTTTTAATTCAAGGTAAAAAACTATTTCCTCTAAAATCTCAAGTGCATCTTTAAGTTGCATAACTTAGAACCATAATTGTTACAATTAAAGTTACACAAAATCCATATATCATACCAGATAATACCTCTTTCATTGTATGAACGCCTAATTCAAGTCTCGACCACATCACAGCAATCATAATTATAAACACAAATGTCGCTATGATTGGATTAATAAATAAAAGAAATACAGAAATTCCAGCCGGAGTCATAGCGTGAATTGAAATTTTGAATTTTTTATTTATGAGCAAAACCCCAAATGTGCTTATCGAGTAGTTAAGAAAATAGATTTGAATAAAAATGTTTAAGTTTAACAAAACGGATAATACATAAGAAGCTGAAAACAGCACAATTCCAAATCTGTATACATCAGTTCTTTCTTCTTTAATTACAGCATCACGATTTATTATTTCCCCTTTCTTTCTTTTGTAAATGAAAAATACAATAGGCAGAAAAACGGTCGAGAGAAACATAGGCAAAAAATTTGTTAGAAAATCATTTTTATTTTCTGAAAAGATTATAGCAAGGTATAAACTTAAAAAGAAAGAGAAAGTTGGTGGAATGAAAATATCAGAAATCCAGCGAGCAATTTTCTGGCTGTTCAAGTCAATCAATTTATTTTTTCAATTTGATAATTTTTCTGGTTTTCAAGATAACTATAAATGTGTTCGACAACTTCATTAAATGTATAAAATTGCATAAGTTCTGCTCGCAATTTTGCGGAATTGTAAAATCCTTTCAAGTATCCAGAATAATGTTTTCGAAATTCAATTACTCCTGTTCTTTCACCTTTTAATTCAACTGCAAGTTTAAGATGATCAATTAAAACTTTTACCCTTTCTTCGAGAGTAACATCTTCATAAAATCCGCATGACAAAAATTGCTTTGTCTGTTTAAATATAAATGGATTGTTAATCGCACCACGAGCAATCATCACACCATCACAACCTGTTTCATCAAAAGCTCTTTTCGCATCCTCTGGGCTCATAACTCCACCATTCAAGATTACAGGAATAGAGACAGCTTTTTTAACTTTTGGGATCCACGACCAATCGGGTTCACCTTTATGAGCTTGAGTTCTTGTGCGACAGTGAACCGTTATCATTTTAACACCACAATCTTCAACCAGCTTAGCAACCTCAACAATTTTAATTGAATCCGCATCCCAGCCAAGTCTTGTTTTAAGTGTAACAGGCTTATTTACAGAGTTTACAATCGCACGCACCAATTTTTCGAGATAATCAAGGTCTTTAAGAAGAGCTGCACCTGCACCATGTCCAGTTACATTTTTTACCCAGCAACCAGCGTTAATATCAATTACATCTGGTTCTTCTTCTTCAGCGATTTTTGCAGCATCAACCATTGCTTGAATATCAGAGCCATAAATTTGAATCCCAGCAGGTCTTTCATCATCAAAGAGTTTTAATTTTTTTTTCGTCTTTTCATTACCACGCCTCAACCCTTCGGAATTAACAAATTCCGTAAAAACAAAATCAGCACCCAATTTTTTACAGATAATTCTGAAAGACGGATCAGTAACATCTTCCATTGGTGCAAGCATAAGTGGCTTATTTAATTCAATGTTACCTAATTTGAACGCCATACTTCTCACTAATTTCTGATTTATTCATTCTAATTTTTCTAAAATTTTCAATTGCAAGATACAAAGATAAAATTGTGAAAATACTAGCTGTCCAGAATGGAAATTGATACCCAAGCACATTAAATGCAAATCCACCCCAGACTGGTCCCATAACTCTACCTAATGAACCCATCGATTGGTTAACACCAAGAACTTCACCTTGTTGTTCTGGGGGAGATAATTTTGAAATAAAGCTTAATATTGTTGGGTTAATAAGTGCGAGACCAATTGATATTAGAATTACATATATCCACATCAAAAAAATCTGTGAGATTGAAACTGGAATAAATGCCAGTCCAGAAGCAAGTAAAATAATTCCAATTAAAAGTAGCCTTCTCTCACCAAAGATTTTAGTTAACTTTCCAATCAAATAGCCTTGAAATATTACTCCAATTATTCCAATAACGGCGTAAATATAACCTATCTCTCTATCGGTAAAATGTAAATATCGATAAGCAAAAATCGGAATTACACCATATGTATTTGCAATCGAAAAAGTTATTATAAAAAATATAAGACTAAATTTTCCAACCAAGCTTCCAGAGAAAACATAACTGTATCTCGATAATCTTAATGATTGTGTAAGACTTTTGAAATCAAGAGTTAAAGTTGATTTAGATTTTATTGATTCTTTCAAAAAAAGTTGAGTTAAAATAAAAGCAATGAACGAGAATGCTGATGCAGAAAGATTCGGCACAATGTAACCATAACTTGCAAGTGTTCCACCGATGAATGGTCCAAGTACAAAACCAAGTCCAAATGCAGTTCCAATAATTCCCATACCTTTTGTTCGTTCTGATTTCTCGGTAACATCAGCAATGTATGCCTGAGCTGCTGAAATACTACCACCACCAATTCCGGCAATTGATCTCGATAAAAGAGCAATCCAATAATCAGGTGCAAAAGCAAAAATTAAATAACTAATTGAAGATATAATTAACGCAAAAGAGATTACGGGTTTTCTCCCAATTCTATCGCTAATTTTTCCGAGTACCGGTGAAGATAAAAATTGAAAAAATGAAAATGAAGCTATTAAAATACCTATTTGAAATTCATTAGCTCCAAAGTGAGTTTCGCTGTATCTTGGTAAAATTGGAATTATTATCCCAAATCCAATCAAGTCAATTAATACAACAAAAAATATTATAGCTACACTTGAGAAACTCTTATTCAATCTTCCTCCGTAACTTTTGTATTAATTACTTTTGGCTTATTCTCAAAACTAAAATTAACGCTCTTTTGAAACAATGCATTAAAATCTTCTGCAGGGAAAAGAATTTCAAAGTCTTTTTCTGAGAAGAACACCTTAAATCGCGAAACATATTCTTCGAGTTTTTTTAAATAATAAGCACGATTAACATCAGGAAAATTAGGATTATAAAAATCGACGAGTTCGCAATTCTCAAAAATTTTAACATCAGGTTGGTCACCCGTAATGTAATAAGATATTTTCATTCCAGGATAAAATTTATCGCCATAATATTTGTAAGCGAGTTCGTAAGCAGCACTTCTTTGACGTTTTCCGTTTTTCACTGCCTGGTAATATTCTTCATAAGTATCGTGTAAAATTTCTGTTCTGGCTAAATCGTTTATATCAATTTTAAGATTGACAATATCTGATCTTAACTCATGATAAATTTTAGGGATCATCTCCAGCTTATCGGTTAAAATTAACTCAATACATTCTCTCATAAAATTCAACGCGAAATTTTCAAAGCTTCTGGAAATTAATGCACTGCCTTTTATTATTAGTCTATTATCATAAGTTAACAAAGCATAGTTTTTCTTTTTGTAGCTTAACATTCGAGCGTATCTTCCACCATATGTTAAATTAATTCCTTCGGGAATTGTTTGATTGACTTCTTCAACTAATTTTTGTTCTTCTTCTTCGGTTAATTTCGTCTGAGGTGATATGTACAAACCATCAGTATCAACTTCAATCACTGTGCATCCTCTGTTTTGAAATTCTGAAATTAATTTTTTTAACAATTCCTGTCCTCTCACCGTTACCTCATTTGCTTTATAAAAATCATTAAACAAAGCCTTAAAGTAACCAAGATAGCCATAAAATGAATTGATTAATATTTTATAAGACGATTGCATTGAGTCATAGTATCGTTTTAATTTCAAATCATCAGTCTCTTCTTTCAATTTTTTGAGTTTCAACCTTTCTTTGGTTAGAATTGTAATGAGTCTATTAAAAACTCCAAGTTTATCAGAAGCTGGATTAATTTTATGAGAAATGATAATTGAAGGATAAAGAGATTCAACATCGGCATGAATTATATTTTCAAACACTCCACGATAAAAAACATTTGTGTATCCACCAGAAATTGGTTTAACAGGTTGAGATATAGGCAATGAATATCTTTTCCTCAAATATTCCCTAACCATCATCAATTCGATTTTTAACGACACACCAGATCGAATGATTTGCGTCAGGTTCATCGGAACAAAATGTGCCTGATAAAAATAAGGTGGCAATAAAATCTCTGACAGCTTTAGAATTTCTCTTAAATCATTTTCCAGTTTGTGAACAACCACATTGTAATCTTTCTCATTTTCAATAAAGTTAGAAACTTCACTATCATCAAGTGCAAATTCAAATGTTTCCTTGACCCCAAAATATTTCATAATATTTGGCTGAGAATAATCTTCCACTTCCCGTCTAATCGCATCGGAGTGTGAAATCATTTGTAGTAAATCAATAAAATGTCTTCCAGAAACAATTACATCCGGAATTTGTTTTGTTCCAACCTGAACTTTGTTATTCAAATCAATCAATGGTTCTGAATTATCGCGTCCGATTGAGAAATTAATCCTGTGAAGCTGATATCGTGTTGAAAGAAGAGTAAATTCTTCTGTTGAATTAAAACCAACTATCAAATCAGGATTTTTGTTTTGAATGACTTCGACAAATTTAATTAACAAATCTTTTTCTGTGATTTTTTTTGGTTTTTGATGGTAAACTTCTACTCCACCTCTGTTATCAGCAATTCCAAAGGCAAATAATTCATCTTTAAATTTGGATTTAGAATTCTCGTCCGTAATTATTATTGATTTAACAGCAAGAATATTCACTTCTTCGAATTTCATGCCTTTGAAAAGCGTTTCACCACTTTGAAGTAAAAACTGAGAAATTGGTTCAAATCGGGTGTAAACTTCCTTTAAATCGGCAAAAGAAGCTTTTTGATAATTCAACTTTTTTGCAATAATTCTCAATGCACGATACATATTTGACCAACTTTCAAAAGCATAGATGAACTTATAATAACCATCCCCTTCGAGCTTTTTTTTCCAGAATTTTGTATCAAAAGAAGTTAAATAATCATCGCTTGAAGCAAAAAAGAAAGGATAAAATTTTCTATCAAAATAGCTCACATTGTCGCCGTCTCTGACATACAATCTCATTTTGTCAGATGATATTTGCTGAACAGCTACAATTTTTTGAGTTTCTCCAAATCCATATAAAATTTTTTCATTCTCATTCATATTCATTCACATTATACCCTTACAAAATAAAAAATTTTAATCGTTGTTGAAATTGGTTAAGTTAAAATCGATTTTGAATCTTGATCTGATTTATATAGGAAGGATCGCTTTACTTCGTTCGCGATGACGATGCAAGTAATAGTCATTGCGAGAAACGAAGTTTCGAAGCAATCTTTCACAGAATTTCTGATTGTTGAGTGATAAATTTTGAATTTTGATTTGTTTGGAAAGATCGCTTCACTTCGTTCGCGATGACAATGTGTGTACTAGTCATTGCGAGAAACGAAGTTTCGAAGCAATCTTTCACAGAATTTCTGATTGTTGAATGACGATTTATGAATGTTGATAAGCTTTAAATACTCGAAAGGACAAAAATATTTTATAAAAACTAAAAGAGTTGCCCATGCAACCAAGGGCAACTCTTGTAAACTGAAAAATCAGATACTTTACAAGCTCAATTCAATTCCACCAAAGAAGTTTCTTTCAGCAGCAGGGAAAAATTCGTTTCCAATTCCATAAGCAGCGTACAATCGATTAAACAAGTTATTAATACGACCAAACAGTGTCAACTTGCCTAAGTAAGGTACTTCAATTCTGTATCTTGCATCGAAATTAACAACGAAATAATCTGGAACAACATTATCTGTATAATTTACCATATCTGGATATAGCAATAATAGTTCATATAATTTCTCGTCAAAATTATCTGTGAATTGTTTTCCAACATAATTTGCGGTTAAGCTCGCAAAGATTTTATCATTATCATAACTTATTCTAAAATTGCCTATCAATTCAGGTGAGTTTGGAATTCTGAAACCTGCTAAATCAATTTGTGCAACTTTCCTTTGTCTTGTGACAGGGTCATCATATCTCATATAAATAAAACCTTTTTTAATCTCATTTTTCATATAAGATAAATTCACATTTATAAATACATTCTGAATCGGTCTCAGCTCGCCTGAAAATTCAATTCCAGTGTGAGTGGTTCTATCTGCATTACCTGTTTTTGGCTGACCGAACCTATCAACCATTCCTCTTTTGATAATTTCATCTTTAAAGTACATGTAAAATAGATTCACATTGAATGAATAAATCTCTGATTTTTGTGCAAATCCAAATTCAACATTTGTAAGATTTTCATTTTTCACCAATGGTTTTGAAAAATCATAATTACCATTTGCATCAATTTCGAACTGTGGAACTTCTCCACCACTTGATTCAGCTGCATCATAATAATTCTTCAATCGTGGTTCTCTCGAAACATTCGCAACATAACCATAAAAACTTGTATTAGGATTTAAATCAAATACAAAACCAACCTTGGGATTAACAAAGAAATTTTTAATTGTGAAATCAGTTCCAATAAATTTCTCATCATATAAACGAGTTCTATTATAAACAAACTGGCTCTCCAGGTTAAATTTCAAATTACTCAACAGATTTCTTTGATAAAACACAAATCCGCCAATTACATCTTTAGCACCTTTGTATTCATAATATCTCCAGTTTTGATCTGGACCAGCAGGCAATCCCTGAGCATACCAGACACTTCCCCAGTGCAATGAACGATGTCTTCGTAATTCTAAACCAAAGATAAAATCACCAATAGGAGAATTTAATTGCAGTCTTGGTATCCAGCCATATTGAGTATTATCTACATAAGCTTTTATTAAGGCATTTGAGAGATTTGGAGTTGATGTGAATCCATTATCATAAGTCATTCTGAAATATGTAGTATCAGCCCATGAACCATCGTAATCAAAGAAACCTTTTCCCCAGTAGGCAAAAAGAGCACTGTTAAACTTTAAGTTTTCTGTCAATTTGATTTCGCTCAATAATTCAAGATGGGGCTGATTGAAATTTTCAATTTCATTTACTCGTCTCGGAGTTACATAAGTATATTGGCCATTAGCATCTTCCCAATAAGAGAAATTTTTCTTTCGTTCATTCTTATCATAAATCGCCCATTTAGGTAATCCAGTATAAGCAAGTCCATCAGCAATTGGTGCACCGAAAAAGTTTAATTGATTGGTAACATTATCATCATATCTGATAAAGCTCACGAAATAACTGAAGAAATCGACCCAGGAATTTTCACGATAACCTGAAGAATTTATTTTACTTACTCTTGCATATAATGCATAATTATCAATTAAACCTGAATTAAAAGACATCATTAATTTTCGAGTATTAAATGAACCAAAACCAGATTTAATTTTTACCTCTCTTTTTTGAGTAAATGGTGAGGTGATAATGTTAATTGAACCACCAATTGCCGGTGCACCAATTAAGTTACTGCTCACACCCCTTTGAATTTGAATGTTGTTTACATCCTCAAGTAAATCTGGAAAATCAATCCAGTAAACATTATGATCTTCCGGGTCATTTTGTGGAATTCCGTTAATTGTAACAGAGATTCTTCGCTGGTCAAAACCACGAATGCTTAAATAATTGTATCCAAGTCCGTTTCCGTTCTCAGAATAACTTATCACAGATGGAAATTCAGAAAGAAATTGTGGGAAGTCCTGAATTGTGAATTTTTTCTCAATTTCAGGTTTTGAAACATTGCTGTAAGTAATTGGGAGTAATCTTTCTCTTCCAACTGAAGAAGTGACTAAAATTGTTTGAGACGATAAAATATCTGTTTCAAGATAGAAGTTATGAGTTTTATCTAAATCACCTTTAGTGAGAATTTTAGTATAAGTTTTATATCCAACATAAGAGATTCTTATTTGAAATTTTTCTGGCAAAGAAATGTTTTTCAGATCGATTGAGAAGTAACCCTTTTTATCAGTTGCTTCTCCGACTTTTAATTCGGGTAAGTAAACATTTGCATAATCAAGTGGTTTCAGTGTTGCTTTATCAAACACATAACCACTTATTGATTGAGAAAAGAGAATGATTGGGAAAAGAAAAACGAAGAGAAAGAATTTTAAGCTTTTCATTTTATCCTCCTTTAATTTTTGGTTACCGATTTTTAACTAAACGGTCACCTCCAATTAAAGGAGGCGACCGTTTCCCTACGCTGGCATTACCCAGATCAGGTTCAGGGGTATAATCTCAGCCTATAAGTCAACTGACTTATAAGCACCCCCAACGGTCTGAAGTTGTCAGCAATTTCAATTAACGACTTGTAACTAAAAGACGTTGACCAGCTTTTATTTTGTTACTGCGAATATTATTAATTCGCTTTAATTCTGCAACACTCATTTTATACTTTTTGGCAATCGTGCTTAAAGTCTCACCAGGTTTAACCGTATGGTAAACTCTTTTTTTGGATACTCTATCACCTTTTGATGTTTTGTTGACATCTGGTGATATAACTAATCTCTGTCCCGCAATTATTCTGTCACCTTTCAGATTATTCCATTCTTTCAAATCATTTATAGAGATTTTAAATTTTCTTGAAATGTCACTTAGAGTTTCACCACGGCGGACCACATAAAAATTCTGTTCTCGATTTCGATTGGAAGCAAAGTTAAATTTATCAGATGAACTGAAAATTTTCAGTCGCTGTCCAATTCTTAAATGTGATGTTCTTAAATTATTCCATTCTTTCAAGTCCGAAGTCGAAACATTATATCGATTTGCAATAAGTGTCAAACTCTCCCCTCTTTTCACTGTATGATAAATTTGTTTTTTCTTTGTTTCTATTGTATTGTCTTTTATTTCCGCAACTCTCTTGATGGTTTCCTGTTCTATTGGAGAGTAAGTGGCAAGTTGTTTATAGTAATAAAACTTTTCATTTGGAACATAAATAATTAATGAATCATCAACTGAAATTTTTCGATCAAAAGGAATGTCATTCCATATGCGAATGTCAGTAATTCGAGTGTTAAATGTTTCTGCAATTTTTGTTAGCGAGTCACCTTTACGTACAACATATTTTATTGGACTTTTACCTTCAACATTGTATGTCAGCAAACTATTTTTATCATTGTTCCTACTTTCCTCTGCAGTTTGCAAGTAATCATTTTGTTCATAACTTACATAATTCTCTTCAGGTTCGTCGGTGTTTGGTTCATCAGCTAAATAATCCGAAGTTTCAGGCTCTTCATTTTCAAACTCAGGATAGTTAAAGGATAGATTTTTATCGTTATATGGGACAGGAATTTTCAGTAGAGCATTTCTTTTTAATCTAATTTTTCTTGATATATTGTTCGCATCGGCAATTGCATCCGCTGAAGTTCCATAAAGCTTTGCAATTGTAGATAATGTCTCACCTTTTTTTACCCTATGAAAAACAAATGATTTTTTTGCCGACGCAGGTATTTGATTGTAGTTATAAGCAAGATTTTTTACATAATTTCCTTTTGGCAGCTTTAATGGATAACCACCAGAATAATTTGGCGGAACGCATTCCTGAATTAATTCAGGATTAAAATCCCTCAGCATATCATAATCAACTCCAGCCGCTTTAGCCAGAGCACTTAAATCAAAGGGATCTTTGACAGTGAAAGTTTCATATTCAAAAGGTGGTTCATATTGAATATCAGTAAAACCAAACCTTGCAGGATCGGAGAAGATAATAGTGACCGCAAGATATTGTGGGACATACCCTCGGGTTTCTCTTGGCAATGAATTAATAATCTCCCAATAATTGTTCGAACCTAATCGGGTCGTAGCTCTTCTGATTCTTCCTTCACCTGCATTGTAAGCCGCAAGTGCTAAATACCAATCACCAAGTGATTCATATAAATCTTTTAAGTGTCTTGCAGCTGCGCGAGTAGATTTCTCAGGATCCCTTCTCTCATCTATCCAGAAATTTGACTCCAGACCATAGAGCCTACCAGTTCCTTTGATGAATTGCCACAACCCAACGGCTTTTGCCCAGGAAACAGCTCTTGGATTCAATCCACTTTCGATCACACTTAGATAAATTAATTCCTCAGGGACACCTTCTTCATTAAAAATTCTTCTCATCATCGGGAAATATTTCCCTGAACGAGAAAGCCATCTTTCTGTAATTGCACGGCCTCTATCAGTGAAAAAATCAATGAAAGATTGAACATATGAATTAACTTCAATTGGAACATTCTGGATTCTTACGGTTTGGGGCGTTTCAAATTTTGGATGTTGGAATAAACTTATTCTCTTACTTAACCATTCCTGTAAACTTGATAATGAAACATCTGCTGGTAATTCATCAACTCTATCTATCAATTTCTGATAATCCTCAATAACTGTCCTTTCAAGGTCAACATAATCAGGATAGTTATCGATTCCAGGATATTCACTGATTCTATTCAATAATTCTACAGCACTCTCGTATTCCTTTAAAGCACTTAAAAATTGTTTGTTTTCTTCACATTTTACAGCTTTAATATACGATTGCCTTATCTGTTCAAGTAGACTTTCCAGTATATTTACTTTAACTGTATCTTGTCTGACTTCTTCAGTTATAAATTCTTTTTTTTGAATTGTAGGATTTTTTGCACATGAAAAAAATAAAAAGGGAATCAGTGCAATTAAAAGTAATTTTAACTTCATTATTCTTTCTTATTTTTATTCTATCTGACTTGAATTTAAGTCACTATGATTAAAATGTCAAGAAATATTTTAAATAAATTTAGTAAGTCACTTATTTTTTGTTAGTTAACTAAAGAGGAATATTCCCATGTTTTTTCCGAGGATTTTTATCAACCTTGGTTCTTGTTATCTCAAGAGCCTTTATTAATTTCTGTCTGGTCTGTTCAGGGATTATAATTTCATCAATGTAACCTTTTTCAGCTGCCACATAAGGATTTGCAAATTTTTCAATGTATTGCTGAAGTTTTCTGTTCAATTCTTCATCAGGATTCTCAGAAGACTGAATTTCTTTTTTGAAAATTATTTCTACTGCACCTTTCGGTCCCATTACTGCAATTTCAGCACTTGGCCAGGCAAAGTTGAAATCACCACGAATATGTTTTGAATTCATAACATCGTATGCACCACCATATGCTTTGCGTGTAATAACAGTAACTTTCGGTACAGTTGCTTCACAAAATGCATAAAGCAGTTTTGCCCCATTACGAATGATTCCACCCCATTCCTGATCCGTTCCAGGCATAAAACCTGGTACATCAACGAATACAATTAATGGAATATTGAAGGCATCACAAAATCTAACAAATCTCGCAGCTTTGATGGATGAATTTATATCCAGAACTCCAGCAAGAACTGCTGGCTGATTAGCTACTATACCAACTGATTTTCCTCTCAATCTTGCAAATCCAACAATTATATTTTGTGCAAAAGACTCCTGAACCTCAAAAAATTCATTATAATCGACAATTAACTTTATGATATCTTTCATATCATAAGGTTGATTGGGATTATCTGGAATAATTGAATTAAGTTCAAGGATTTCTTTTTCTGGTTCATCATATTCAAGCTCAGGTGGTTCTTCATCACAATTTTGTGGAATGTATTCCAATAATTTTCTAATATTCATTAAGCAATCATATTCGCTATCATAAACAAAGTGAACAACCCCTGATTTTGTTGCGTGAGTATCTGCACCACCGAGTTCTTCAAAAGTTACATCTTCATGAGTTACTGTTTTAACAACATTAGGACCTGTAACAAACATATAAGAAGTGTTTCTTACAATGAAAATAAAATCAGTAATTGCTGGAGAATAAACTGCTCCACCTGCACATGGACCGAGTACCGCTGAAATTTGAGGAATAAGCCCCGATGCCAGAGTGTTTCTTAAAAAAATTTCAGCATAACCACCTAAACTTGAAACTCCCTCTTGAATTCTTGCACCACCAGAATCATTCAAACCAATTATTGGTATCCCTAACTTCATGGCCATATCCATAATTTTGCAAATCTTTTTTGCATGCATTTCCGAAAGACTTCCACCAAAAACTGTAAAATCCTGACTGAAGACAGCCACATCTCTTCCATGAATTTTTCCAAAGCCAGTAACCACCCCATCTCCAAAAATTTTCTGATTTTCCATTCCAAAGTCATGACATTGATGAACTACAAACTTATCGACTTCAACAAAAGAATCAGGATCAAGTAAAATTTCCAATCTTTCGCGAGCGGTTAATTTTCCTTTTTTGTGTTGCTGGTCAATTTTGTCTTTACCGCCTCCTTCCTCAGCAATTTTATTTTTCAATTTTAGTTCGTTTATTTTATCAATCATTTTTCACCTCTTTTATTTTAAAAAAGGATTGTATTTCTTTTCATGTCCTACTGTCGTTGATGGACCATGACCGGGTAAAATTTCTACATCTTCATCAAGAGTAAAGATTTTAGATTTGATTGATTCGAGTAGAATATTTTCATCTCCTCCCCAGAGGTCGGTTCGTCCAATGCTTTCGAAAAAAATTGTATCTCCAGTAAAAACTTTTTTCAACTCTTTGACAAATAATGAAGTACCGCCCGGAGAATGTCCAGGAGTTTTAATAATCTCAATAGTAAAATCATCAATTTGAAAGGTTTCAAATTGATGTAAATCAAAATCTGGCTGAATAACCTTCGGAGCTGGAATTCCAATCATTTCAGATTGAAGACGAACATTCAAGAGCAAAGGTAAGTCAGGTGAAGGAAAATAAAACTCAGGATTGAAATGTTCTTTCAAGAAAGGTATACCAAAAATATGATCTATGTGACCATGTGTGTTGATAATTCTGGTAAGTTTAAGATTTTGTTCTTTAATAAATCTTTCAATTTCATCATCTTCAAATGCATTTGAGTTCCCAGGGTCAATTATTATAGCTTCTTTTGATCTTTCACTGTAAACCAAATAAGTGTTTTGTTCAAAATCATTAAACACGAATTTTTCAATTTTCAGATTTCTTTGTTGCTTCATCTTATCACCATTTTGATTTTATTTTTCTGCAAGATAAAAACAAAACAAATGGTTTAAAATAAAGAAGGCCCGGCGGGGCTACCGGACCTTATAGGAGGCGTTATGTTTTGGGTAAGGAGGTTTATTTGGGGATCTCTAAACCGACAAATCGAGCGTTTCCTTGAGCATCACGAACTCTTAATAGAATTGCAGAGCCTTTATTCTTAGATACTATTTCATCAAACTCTTTGACTGAATCAATTTTCTTTTTATTTACTTCTACAATAACCAGACCCTCTCTCAATCCAGCGTCAAATGCAGAGCTTATAGGTTCAACTGCAGTAATCAAAATACCATTTTCTACATTGTATTTTTTCAATTCGTTTGAAGTCAGGTTTTTAACAGTTAATCCAATTTCCTTGTAGGTTTTGTTTTGAATTGTATCATCAATTTTTCGTTCTTCCTTCTTCTTTGTCGGTTTAGCATCGGTTTCATCTTCTTTTCTCGGTCTTAATGTAATTTCTTTCTCAAAAGTTTTTCCATTTCTGAAAATTTTAAGTTTGACTTTATCGCCAGCATGTTTGCTTGCAACATAGCTTTGTAGATCATTTGGTTTGTAAACTTCTTTACCATCAATTGATAAAATTACATCACCTTCTTCAATGCCAGCATCTTTTGCAGCACCACCCTCGACCAAACCTTCCACAATTACACCTTGAGTTTTTTCAAGTCCAAGTGCTTTTGCAGTTGCATTATCAACTTCTCTTATTTGAACTCCAATGTAACCTCTTCTAACTTTACCATATTCAATTAAATCTTTTGCAACTGTTTTGACTATGTTTACTGGAATTGCAAATCCATATCCTTGATAATATCCTGTTCTTGATGCAATTGCAGTATTGATACCAATAACTGCTCCATTCAAATCGACAAGTGCACCACCAGAATTTCCAGGATTAATTGCCGCATCAGTTTGAATGAAATCTTCAATTCCATATGAATCCTGAATTAATCGCAAACCACCACGACCAATCGCTGAGACAATTCCAGCTGTTACAGTTGATGTTAATCCAAGTGGATTACCAATGGCAAGCACCCACTGACCAACTTTTACATCATCTGAATTTCCAAGATAAGCGGGAGTTAAATTTTTTGCATCAATTTTTATTACTGCAAGGTCTGTCAACGGATCTGTTCCAATTAATTCGGCAGTAAATTTTCTTTTGTCATTTAGAATAACATTAATGGATTTTGCATCTTTTACAACATGATTATTTGTAACTATGTAACCATCAGAAGAAATTATAACTCCCGATCCAGTCCCAAGTTGTGGCTGTTTTGGTAAATCTTTGAAGAATGGGAAATCTTTAAAAAACTCATGCTCGGGGATGTCTAATATCTTTCCATCTGTTTTAATTTCTATATAAACAACCGTTGGTGTAACTGCTTCAGCTACTTTAATAAAAGCTTCGTTAAGTTTTTGTACATCCTGACTAACATTAACAAGTGGATTTGGTGAACCAATCTGTGAAAGTCCATAACCAGGTTTAACCCAATTAAAACCAGTTGCCAGCATCACCCCAAAAACCACTCCCACAAATATCAATGAGAATGTAGCGAATAACTTCTTCTTCTTTTCCATTTTTTCTCCTTATTTTTTGTGCTTTTTACTTTTAAGCTAAAAACAAAGTTTCAAAAAAGTTCTAAGGATTTAATTTTTTTTATTTCTTCTACATGAAATTTTAGAAACTCCAGAATCGGAATAAACAAATGTTTGAAGCTTTCTTCTTTCATTTCAAAAAGTAAATCATTTTTACTGCGTAAAAACAACGAGAGAATTTTTTTAGTTTCCAATCCAAGAATAATCTGAGAGTTTTGTGAACTTCCGCAGTCGAAACACACGATACCGAAATTTCTTGTGAAAGTAAATTTTTGTTCATCGAGATTAATTTCTCTATTACATATTGGACATAATCCAGTGAACATCGGATAACCAGCAATCTCACAGAGTTCAATTAAGAATTCATTTAATATTAAATAGTTTGAAACTTTACCTTCTTCGAGCCTGGACAATTGATTTGAAACAAGATTAAAAAGCTCTTCATTCTCCTGACCTTCGTGAGAAAAAATGTCCGTCAATTCGATTATTAAGTAAGCAACTTTAATCTTTTCGAAATCTGATTTTATATTGGAATAATCCTCAATAAAATCTGCTGATGAAATATATTGTAAGTCTCGTGTTGGTTTATCATAGTAAACAAATTCAATTAAATTAATTGGATCCAGAACAGCTGAGGTTTTACTTTTTGGTGTTCTGACTCCTTTAGCAATTAAATTTAGCTTACCAGACTTTTCAGAGAAGATTGTTATGAGTTTACTCGTTTCTCGGTATTTTCTTTTCTTAAGAACAAAACCCCTGTCTTTTAGAATTTTTGTCATCTCGAAAAATCAAAAGGTGAAAGAAAAACTTTTTCTTCTGTAATTATAGCTGTGATTAAATCATTAGGAGTTATATCAAAGGCAAAATTTAGAGCATCAATTTCTGAATTTATTATTCTTTTGTTACCAAAAGATATTAATTCCTCTGGATTTCTTTCCTCCACGATAATCTCTTTTCCAGAGTGAATACTTTTATCAATAGAAGTTGAAGGCGCAGCTACAAGAAAAGGAATGGAGTGAAATTTCGCACTTAATGCCAGTGAATAAGTTCCTATCTTATTTGCTGTATCTCCATTTGCAGCAATTCGATCTGCTCCAACAATCACAAAATCAACCAACCCCTTTTGCATTAAAAATGCTGCAGTTGAATCGGTTATTACTTTATAATTTACCTTGTTTTTTTTCAATTCAAATGAAGTCAATCTTAAACCCTGCAGCAAAGGTCTTGCTTCACAAGCATAGACAATTTCAATCATATTATTTTTTTCCAGTTCTAAAATCACCCCAAATGCGGTTCCAATTCCACCCGTTGCAAGTGAACCTGTATTGCAATGCGTTAATACTCTAACTCTTCTATTAAATCTTTTTGAGATAAAATCAAATCCATTCTTCGCAATTCGATTACAATACTCGATATCTTTTTGATGAAAAGAACGAGCAAAGTTGAGTAGAGAATTATAATTTTGATTTTCTAATGATGAATAAAAAAAATCTTTTGCTTTATTTAATGCAGTGAAAAGATTAACGGCAGTTGGTCGTGTTTTTCTCAATCTCTCAAATGCTTGATCAAAATTTAAAATTGAATCTTTTATCGCCAATGCTAAAGCATAAAGAGCTGCAATTCCAATCAAAGGAGCGCCACGAATTTCCAGTCTTTCAATTGCCTCTGCAATTCTGTTATAATCATCAGTTGAAATGTAGTTTTCTTCATCAGGTAATTTTGTCTGATCGATAAAGCTTAATTTGTCGTTCTCAAATTTTAAAGTAAAAAATTCCACTCTTAATCCTCAAAGTAAATTAACTTACGAAATTGATTGAAGCGATTTTTAATTTTAGCTTCGTCCAAATCAATTAAACCATCTACACTAAATTTTTCCACACAAAACGAAGCTAGAACACTTCCGTAAATAACTGCTTTTTTCAACTCTTCATCACTGATCGTATTAGCTCTGGAGAGATAACCGACCATTCCACCTGCAAAAGTATCACCAGCACCGGTTGGATCAATAATATCTTCCAATGGGAAAGCTGGAGCAACAAAAATTGTATCGTTTGTTAAAAGAAAAGCTCCGTGTTCACCTTTTTTAATTACAAGTTTTTTGGGACCCATTTGCAAAATTATTTTTGCTGCTCTTATTAGATTTGGATGATTAGCAAGTAAACGAGCTTCGGAATCACTAACTACCAGTAAGTCAACCATTTTCAAAAGCTGTCTCAAAGCTTCATTCTTTCTTTCTATCCAGTAGTTCATAGTATCACAAATGATAAATTCTGGATTATTTAGCTGATTTAAAACATTCATTTGTAATTCTGGATCAATATTTCCAAGAACAATTAATTTGCTATCACGATAATTTTCTGGAATAATGGGATTAAAATCTTTGAACACATTTAATTCGGTCAAAAGTGTTTCACGAGAGTTCATATCATAAAGATATTTTCCAGACCAACGAAAAGTTTTTCCACCTTTGATAATTTGTAATCCTTCAAGATCAATTTTACGGCCACTCAATAGCTGTATATATTTTTCAGGAAAATCTTCTCCAACCACACCAACTAAATTTATATCTTGAGAGAAATAAGATGCAGCAAGTGAAATATAAACCGCCGAACCACCAAGTGCTTCTTCAACCTTTGAAAAAGGCGTTTCGATGGTATCAAGACCAAGGGAACCAACTACCAATATTGACAAAATTAACCTCACTATTTAGTTAAACTCAAATACAAATTTAAGTTAATTTGAATTGATTTTTTTAGTAGATATATAGAATGACAATTTTTTTCTATGACTGATTGAATTGGGTTAGATTGTGATAAAAATCCAAGAGAAATTAATTGATAATGTCGCACTTCAAAAAATCCAGCTCTATATGATTTCGTGATTTGTTACATCCAACTAAGCTAATGGAGTATGAAATAAACTACCTTAAAATTTGAGAATGTTGTAGTCTTGTCTCGACTAATTCGTATTTATTTTTTACTTTTTCAACTTCACATCAAAATTCTTCAGATACAACGGTTCAAGGTAAAAGTAATCTTCGCATAAATATTTAGCAGGATTTAATAGAACCAGTTGTGCCCCATAAAAAGAATTATTTTTTAGAGAAATTAAATGAATTTCTTTACTTAAATCCGAAAATTTGTCTTCAATCTTTTGATCAATTATCAAATAATCAAAATGATGAAAATGAGTTTTGAATTCATCGTAAGACATCAACTCAAAAACATCCAATTGTAAAAAATTCTTCTCTTTCACCTGAAAAGCACCAAAGTAAAATTCATTTTTACGAGATGGAATTAAAACAGCACACTTGCCATTCACATTATTTTTCAAAATCGCCTGCAATAATAATTCCTCAAAATTAGTATAACCATAAAGTTTAAGATTGGAACCGAATGCAATTCCTTTTGCAATTGACAATCCAACTCGCAAACCAGTAAAAGAACCAGGTCCGAGATTTACGCATAATCCATTCAAGTCTGAAAATTTCAAACCAGTTTTTTCCATTAAATTTTTAATTTCAGGTGCAATTAATTCAGCATGTCTTCTGTTCCCATCAGACTCAAATGAAGCAATTAACTTATTATTCTCTACGAGCGATAAACTCAAAACATCAGATGATGTGCTTATTGAAAGTAGTTTCATAGTTTACTTATCGTAATTTTTCTTTGAGTTTCATCTATTCCGAATTCAATTTTTACTTCAAATCTGTTTTCTGGTAAAATCTCAGGAAATAAATCAGCCCATTCAATTAAACAAATACTCTCATCGTTAAAATAATCCTCGTATCCGATATCATAAAGTTCACTGATATCTTTAATTCTGTAAAAATCAAAGTGAAAAATTTTGTATATGCCATTGTATTCGTTAATTATCGAAAATGTCGGACTTAATGGAACTTGTTCTGCATTCAAACCTGCACAAATACCTTTAACAAAAATAGTCTTTCCAGTTCCAAGGTTTCCACATAAAGCAACAATATCGCCTGGTTTTAGTCTTTCGGAGAAATTTTTTGCGATTTGAAAGGTTTCTTCGGGTGAGCTGGAAATAAATTCTTTTCTGTCCAAATTATCTTTCCCTCTTTACTTAGGTTCAAGTGTAATGATAGGTAGGATCATCTCTTCCATCGAAATACCACCGTGTTGAAAAGTATCTTTGTAAAGATTAAGATACTTACTGTAATCTGTGGGATAAACGAAATAATAATCTTCTTTTGCAATGATATAGCTAATCGTTAGTCCTCTTCGTGGCAATTTGTATTCCTGTGGATTTCTAATGTAAACAGCTTGTTTTTCCTCAGCCTTTAGATTTCTTCCAAATTTATAACGAAGATTTGGTAAAGCTTCGCGATCACCCAGAACTTTTGCGCCATGCATACATCTAACACTTCCATGATCTGTGGTAATCACAACTCGAGTTTTTTTACTCTGAGAAAGTGTACGCAATGCTCTAAATAACGATGAGTGTGTAAACCAGCTTTTTGTCAAAGATAGATATGCCTGTTCGTCTGGTGCAATCTCTTTTAATATTGTTGTGTCTGATCTTGAATGGGCAATCATATCTAAATAATTAACGACAACAGCAACAAGGTTATGATCAACTAAAGATAAAACATTATGTTCAAAATTCTTCCCGTATTCTGGATCAATTAGCTTAAGATATTTCAGGTCATTTTTTAGTCGGATTCTTTTTCTATCAAGAAGTTTTTCAAGCAATTCTTTTTCGAATCTATTATGGGATGTTTCATCATCATTTCCGTGTGTCCATAGTTCGGGATAATATCTTTCAATTTCTGATGGAAACAATCCTGAAAAAATTGCATTACGTGAATAAGGAGTAGAGGTCGGAAGAATCGAGTAGTAAGAAATCTTTTTGATATTGAAATATGGTCGAAGCATTTCTTCCATCACCAGCCATTGATCATATCTCATACAATCAAGGACAAAAAAGAAGACATTATAACCTTCCTTGAGTAATGGAATAACTGTTTCCTGAACGACATCTGTTGATAAAAGAGGACGATCTTCTTCTGAATGAATCCAGTGTTTGTAATTCCTTTCAATATATTTTGAGAATTCTCTCCTTGCCTCCTTCATCAAATCATCAAAAGTTGTTTGAAGTTCTAACTCTGGATGCTCAAGGAGTTCAAGCCTCCAGTTAATTAATTTCAGGTAAATTTCAATCCACTCTTCAAAATCTGGTTGTTCAAGTAATCTTCTTGATATGTAATTGAAATCCTGCAAATAATCTTTTGAAACATATTGAGCAGAAATTTCCTTTTTCTCTAAAAACTTTTTGCAAACAAGCAGAACCTGATTTGGTTTGATAGGCTTCAGAAGATAATCACTAATTTTACTACCAATTGCTTCTTCCATTAATGCTTCTTCTTCGTTCTTCGTAATCATCACAACCGGGATCGAAGGATTTATTTCTTTAATTTTTGAGAGAGTTTCCAAACCTCCCATTCCAGCCATCATTTCGTCAAGCAAGATTAAATCATATTGTTTCTGAGAAATCATCTCAAGAGCGTCTTCACCATTTGTGGCAGTATCAACAGAATAGCCCTTCTCATTTAGAAATAAAATATGAGATCTCAACAGCTCAATTTCATCATCAACCCAGAGAAGTTTACCCCTGTTCATTTTTGTCTCCTTTGAACAAACTCATTCAATTAAAAAATTTTCTAATAATCCACATAACTATTGAAAGCAAAATGCTCAATAAAATCATAGAAGTTATTGGAAAATAAAATTTGAAGTTCGGCTTGTCGATTACGATATCACCCGGCAATCGAAATAGTGGAAGTTTACTTAAATAAGGAAACAGTAAACCAATCAACACAAGTAAAATTCCAACTATTATAAAAATTTTTTGAACGCTCATTAAAACCCCAAAATTTAAATTGTTTTATAAACAAGTGGTAAAGGCTCTGGTTTCAAATCTGTAATCTCAATTGAATTCAAAAACTTTGAAAGGAAATAATCAGAATTATTTTTATCAGTACGAATTTCTGCAATCAAATCACCTTCTTTCAATTCATCACCAACTTTTTTGAAAAAGATAAAACCGGCTTTTGGATCAATTTCATCTGTATATTTCATTCGACCAGCACCGAGTTCAATACCAAGCATTCCTATTAAAAACGAATCTATTTTTGAAATAAATCCACTTCGATTTGATTTAACTTCAATTCGATATTTTGGTTCAGGATATTTTTCTAAATTCTCAATAAAACTCACATCACCTGATTGACTTTCAACAATTTCAAGAAATTTTTGATATGCTTTTCCATTAGAAATTAATTCTTTTGAAAGATGGATTCCTTCATCCACATCCTTTGATTTTCCACCTAAATAAATCATAGTTCCTGCAAGCAAATGACAAAGTTCAGTCAATTCATTGTGTACTTCATTTCTTAATATTTTAACCGATTCATAAACTTCGAGCCAATTGCCAACATAATTACCCAAAGGTTGATTCATATCAGTTATATATGCAACGGTTTTAACTCTAAAAGACTCGGAGATACTTTTAAGATTTACAGCGAGATTTTCAGAGTCATTTAGAGTTTTCATAAATGCACCATTACCGGTCTTTACATCCAGTACAAGTCCATTAATTCCTTCGGCAAGTTTTTTGCTCATAATGCTTGCGCAAATCAAAGGAATTGATTCAACTGTACCTGTTACATCACGTAGAGCATAAATTTTTTTATCAGCAGGAGCAATTTCTTTTGTTTGTCCAATTAAACATGCACCAACTTTATCAACAATTTTTATAAAATCATTTTTTGATAAATCTGTTCGAAAACCCGGAATAGCTTCAAGTTTATCAAGAGTTCCACCAGTGTGTCCAAGACCTCTTCCGCTAATCATTGGAACTTTAACACCCGCAGCAGCAGCAATTGGTGCAATTACCAGCGATGTCTTATCTCCTACACCACCAGTTGAATGTTTATCCACTTTCAATCCATCGATATGAGATAAATCAAGAACTTCACCACTATAAAGCATTATGCGGGTAAGTGCAACCATCTCGTCAGGATCCATTCCATTGAAATAAACAGTCATTAAAAAAACTGACATTTGATAATCTGGAATTTTTCCTTCAAGAAAGCCATTGATGAAAAATTTAATTTCATCTTCAGATAATTTACCGCCATTTCTCTTTTTGACAATTATCTCAACTGGATTCATAACTATTTATCAATTTGTTAGCTGAATAGAAACTGGTTGTTCTTCAAGTCGTTTTACCACCTTCTCGAAAAACTTTTTCCATTTTTCAGTATCTGAATTGTAATATTCAAGTGTTTTATTTACCATAAATTGATTCACTTTATAAACATTATAAACCGAATCCCGTGCCTTAATGTAACCCGAATCATTTCCACGATACATTTCTTTTAATATTAAAAGATCAGCGTAAAGATTTACAAAATCTTTTTCTTCAATTCTGTAATTAGATTTGCAACTAAAAAGAAATACTGAAAGAATTAAAATGAACAGGATTTTTTTCATAGTCTTTCTACAATTTTTTGCTTGCTTCGAAAAGAATTCTCTTTTCTTCCTCAGTTAAACTCTGATATCCATATTTGCTGATTTTATCTAAAATTCTATCAATTACCTCCTGATTAATTTCATCTTCTTTTTTGTATTTGTCTTCTTCATCTTCAATTTCATAAAACTCAACATCCTTGAATCTTGAATTAGTAGTTCTATAATATTTCATCTTTCTTCGATATAAAAAATCTTCAATTAAACCGTCGAGAGAAAAATTAAATTTTCTTTCAACTAAAATGTAAATCAAACCAATAAATGCACCACCAATATGTGCCAGATGAGCAGTCAAAGATTGATCCCCAACCGAGAAAAACTCAATTAAAATCAAGAAACCGATTAAATACATTGCTGGAATAGGAATAAAGAAATAGAGATAAATTGGTCTTCTAGGGAATAAAACTGCATACGCCATCAGCAAACCATAAATTCCACCGGATGCTCCAACTGTAGGACCAACTACACCTTCAAAAATTGGTGACAAAAATAACTGAGTTAAACCAGCACCAATTCCACAGGTTAAATAGTAAATCAAAAATTTTCTCGAACCCCATAAATTTTCAAGTTCAGTTCCAAACATCCACATATAAAGCATATTGAACAAAATGTGCGAAAAATTTCCATGCATAAATTGAAAGGTTATGATTTGCCAGATTTTAAAACCTCCACCAATTGGCATAAGAGCAAAATATTTAATCATATATGATTCAAGTCTATGAGACAAGCCAAAATCATCCGTGAAATAAAATTGTCTAAGAAATATTTGAAGCAGAAAAACAATTCCGTTAATTATCATCAAGTATTTAATTACTGGTGGAAAAAATGAAAATCCGCCAAACAAACTAGGACGATAGTATCTATCATTATAACTCATTTTTAATCCTCATTTTCATAAACAAAAAATAAGAAAAAATTTTGTAATAATATTTTAGCTCATTTGATGAAATAAATTTTTATCACCATTTATGGTGATTTTTTTGAAAGCATTGTCATTTATGGCAATGCTCATGACGAAGTCATTAAAAAAATGCCGCTTAATTTTCCTGGTGTCTAAATCGATCTAAACAAATTTTTAAAAATGTTTTTAGATATTAATGTCTCATAATTCTCTACCAGATATTTCTAAAAAATGATTAGGCAGGTACAATAATGAAAATCAAAAAAACATTAAACACAATAATTTCAAAAGTTAAAAACATTTTGATAGTTCCAATTAATTCCCACACACAAGCTCAACAAAAAAATTAAAGTAAAACTGCTACAATAATTATTGTGTATAAATTTCCTTGAAAAACTTTTTCATCCTCCACAAATAAAAAAGAACACAGAAGCCACATTAGAGGGGGAATTGGGCTTTAGGGGTATTTCTAGGTGGGTGTGGCTTCTGTGTGAAATTCATTATTTCAAATCCGTTAAAGCAACAACACCTGGTAATTCTTTTCCTTCAAGGAATTCAAGCGAGGCACCACCACCAGTCGAAACATGGGAAACTTTATCTTCTAAACCAGCTTTGGCAATAGCAGCTGCACTATCACCACCACCAACAATTGTAATTACTCCTTTTTGAGTTGCTTCAGCTAAAGCTTTTGCAATTTCAAAAGTCCCTTTTGCAAAATTATCAAATTCAAAAACACCCATTGGACCATTCCATACAACAGTTTTTGATTTTTCAATATATGATTTGAAAAGTTCGACTGTTTTTGGTCCAATATCCAATCCCTGCCAATCTGGTTTGATTGAATTAATATCGACTATTTCTGTTTTTGCATCGTTGCTAAATGTATCAGCAATCACAACATCAACTGGAAGAACTAAATTCACATTTTGTTCTTTTGCTTTTTGTAAAATTTCCTTTGCCATTTCAATTCTATCTTCTTCAAGTAGTGACTTTCCAATTTCAAGTCCCATTGCCTTAAAAAATGTAAAAGCCATTCCACCACCAATCAAAAGATTATCAACTTTATTCATCAAATTCTGAATTACATCAATTTTACCAGAGATTTTTGCTCCGCCAAGAATTGCAGTGTATGGTCTTTCTGGATTACCAACAGCTTTTGAAAGATATTCAAGTTCCTTTTGCATCAAGTAGCCAGCTGCATTTTCTTTGAAATATTTTGTGACCCCTTCTGTTGATGCATGTGCTCGGTGGGCACTTCCAAAAGCATCGTTAATATAAAGATCGCCAAGTTCAGCTAATTTTTTTGCAAATTCGGGATCATTCTTTTCCTCTTCTTCATGGAAACGAAGATTTTCAAGTAAAAGCACTTCCCCATCTTTGAGTTCATAAGCCATTTTCTTCACTTCATCTCCGACACAATCAGGAGCAAATTTCACTTCTTTACCAATTAATTGACTTAATCTTTCTGCAACTGGTTTTAATGAGTATTTTTGATTGGGCTTACCTTTTGGTCGACCAAGGTGACTCATTAAAATTAATCGACCACCATCGTTGATAACTTTTAAGATTGATGGAAGTGATGCACGAATTCTTGTATCATCAGTAATGTTCTGATTTTCATCAAGTGGTACATTAAAATCCACTCGCATTAAAACTTTCTTACCTTTAAGATCCAGATTATCAATTGTTAATTTTTTCATTTTGACCTCTAAATTTTTCCAGCATTTGTTTACAAAGTTACAAAAATTTTTAATATGGATTTTTTACCTTTTTAATCCCTTAAACTTTCCTGATTAGTTAACAAATTTTTCAACTTATAAACTGAAATACATTTTGTATTCAAAAGGATGCGGCATCGTTGCAATTGATCGAATTTCTTCTTCTTTGAGTTTTATCCATTGTTGAATTAAATCCTCAGTAAAAACATTATCTCGTTTTAAAAATTCATTATCAGCTTCAAGTGCATCTAGTGCTTCTGATAAATTTCTCGGCAGAAAATGAATCCTCTTGTCTTTTTCTAAGTCAAAGATGTTTGTATCAATTGGACCAAAGCCTTCCTCTGTTGGGTCAATCTTATTAATTATTCCATCAATTCCAGCCATTAACATTGCACTAAAACATAAGTATGGATTTGCGGTTGCATCAGGTGGACGGTACTCCATTCGTGTAAAGTTTGGATCATTAACATATTTAGGAATACGAATTGCTGATGAACGATTTGCCTGACCGAATGTAATTGCAACAGGTGCTTCAAATCCAGGAACAAGTCGCTTATAAGAATTTGTGCTCGGATTTGTAAATGCACAAAGAGCATTTGCGTGTTTTAAAAGTCCTCCAATGTAATAAAGAGCCGTTTTGTTTAGATTACCGTATTTGCCTTTTTCATAAAAAACATTTTTGCCTTTTTTAGTCAGGAATTGATGAACATGCAAACCATTTCCAGCTTGATGAAACATTGGTTTTGGCATAAATGTGACAAAAAGATTTTTCATCCTCGAAAGATTAAAGAGAGTATATTTTGTTAAAATAGTTTTGTCACCCGCCTCAAGTAAATTCATAAAATATGTTTCAATTTCCTGCTGACCTCTTTCACCTACTTCGTGATGATGATATTTCACTTTTATTCCGAACTTTTTCAAATAAGCACATGCTTCATCCCTGAAATCGTCATAAATATCGAATGGATTTGCTGCATGGTAAGCATTTGTGTAAAACTCTTCTGCATGTTCCACATGATAAAATGAAGATGCTGTTCTTGTATCATATTCAACTTTAGAAAATATGTAGAATTCAAACTCCGGTCCCCACTATGATTGATCTGCTATGTTATATTTCTTCAATGCAGCTTCGGCTTTAGCAGCAATATATCGTCCGTCTTGATTAAATCTGCTTCTTGCTTTGTCAGTCAAATGAATGTTGGCAAAGAAGCTTAGTGTTTTCATTTCTCTGAAGGGGTCAATCACTGCAGTTGATAAATCTGGAATTAAAATCATATCGCTACTTTCAACCTTAGAAAATCTGTAACTCGAACCATCAAATCCGACACCATTATAAACAATTTCATCCAGAGTTACTTCCGACAAAGGAAGAGAAACATGATGAAGCCTTCCAATTAAATCAACACATTTCAGGTCAATAATTTCAACTTTGTTTTGCTTTATGAATTTATTTAATTGATTTAATTGTGTCTTTAAATTCATAGTCCAGCTCACTAATAGATTTTTGAATTTTAATAGATTAGAATTTTATTGTTTGAAAGTTGACTTATAAAGCTAATCCTCTTCAGTAATTTCATTGAACCAGAAAACGCTCATCTACAACATCACTAATGCAAAAATTTTTAAGTCATCCCCGGATAAACCAGGGATGACTTCTTCATTTAACTCAATCTTATTCAAAAACTTCTTCAGCATTAACAATTTTTAATTTCTTCTCATTAATCTTGAGAGGATATTTTTGAATGTATCTATCTTCATCAAGAATATGCTGAGAAATATTTGAATGCTGGTAAGTGATAGGTGAAACTTTATTCGAAATCAAATCTTTTGAAAATTCTTGAGCACCCTCGGTTACCATTGCAACTTTGATATTCTGGAAATTCAAATATTTCTTCACAGCATTATCAACATCTTTCTTTGTCAATTTTGGAAGTCTCTTTGCAATTTCATCAATGAAATAACCTGTTCCATAAAATTCTGAATCCATCAAATAACCAAGTCTTCTCGATTGAGTTTGGACCCATAATTTAGAATAATTAATTAAAAACTGACGCGTTTCCTCAAAATCTTTTTCTGGAATTCCTTCTTTGACTAATTTTTCAACTTCTCTAATTGCCATTCTCAAAGCAAAATGACGATTATCATTCAAAACCGGACGAATCCACACGCTGAAATACTGTTGTCTTCTCGGAATATTTGGAATCGGAAAAGTTGAACCACCATCTTGAATAAAGTTTTCAATATAAGAATAATCACCATAATTCAATCCCCGATCACCACGCATTTTATTCATCAACACACCATTAAAAGTTCTGTGTTCTCCTAAATAAGAATTAGCGACCATCAACGCGTAAAAATCTTTGTGTGATCTTGTGATATCAATTGGAAAACCGAATGAAATAGCAGTTGATGGAGTCTTCTTTTCAATTAAAGTAACTTCAATATTCTCAATCTTTTGTGGTTTTGGAAGCTTTACAACATTTGGTTTCCCAACTGGAAGTTTAGATAAATCTCGTTTGATCTTATTAAGAAATTTCTGATCAAAATTACCTGCAACACCAACTGTCAAATTAGCTTGTGTATAAAATTTCTTGTAAAAGTTTTTCACATCATCAAGTGTAATTGATTTCAATGATGAAATTTTTCCAGCCTCAATTGAACCATAAGGATGATTTTCATACAGCATTGTCTGTAAATAATACTTCCCTAGATTTTCATCATTTTCCCGTCTCAAAGTATTTTTAATAAAGTTCATCTGTAAATCTTTTAATCGAACAAAATCGCTTTCATCCATTCTTGGATTTGTAAGAACTTGTTCAAAAATAGACCAGAATTTTTCTACATTATCTTTATGAATATCAGCTACAAATGTTGTCACTTCCTTATCAGGGAAAACATAAATTCTGCCGGCAATTGGATAAAGCTTCTCAAGCATTTCTTTATAAGTAACATCACCATAACCACCTTCAGCAATCAATCGTGCGGTTAATTGGTTAATTCCTTCCTTACCTTTCGGGTCATTCATACTTCCAACACGAAATTGAATTCTAAATGAAATGATTGGGGAATCATCAATTTTCAAAGTTGTGAATTTCATTTTTTGGGAAAATAAATTTCCGGTTAACATCAGAGTCACCAAAAGGATTGATATTATTAAATTTCTCATTTTAATTTCCCCCTGAAATTAATGTGACTACATTTCTTTTTTCTTTTACGAGATATTTTCTGGCTGCTTGTTGAATATCATCTGGTTTAAGAGTTTCGAGAGTTTGATAAAATTCATCAAGACTCTGGGGATAACCAGTCACACTTACATAATAGGCAAGAGTTGAAGCTACAGCATCCGCATTGTCAAGACTATGAAGGAAACTGTATTTCATATTTGATAGAACATTAACCAACCTTTTCGGTGATACCTGTTCAGATTTTAGTTTTTCAATTGCGTTATAAATTTCCTGCTTTACAAGTTCGATATTTTTATCATCTTTAACTCTGGTATAAATTCTAAATAAAGAAGGATCTCTATCCATGGGCATTCCACCTCGAATGAAGTCAACAAGTTTTTCATCAAGAACTAATTTTTGATAAAGTTCAGAAGTCTCTGAGAAAAGCAATTCAGCAATAACATTTAATGCAGCAACATCTTTGCTCTTTGAATCAAAAGCTGGAACCTTGTAGCCAATGTAAAGATATGGTAAGGTTTTGTTTGGATATTTTACTTCTTTTACTCGTTCTTCTTTTTGTTCTGGTTCAGATGGAATTTTTGGTTCGAATGAACCTCGTTTCCAGTCACCATAATATTTTTCAATTAGATAAATTACTTTGTTAAAACTAACATCACCAACAACTATTATTGTGCAATACTCGGGTCTATAATATCTATCAAAAAATTGTAAGCTGTATTCATACTGATTTGGCATATCTTTAATATCTTCAAGAAAACCAATTGTTGTATGTCGATAAGTGTGGGTTGTGAATGCCAACTTTTGCATTTCTTCATTCAGAATCTGAAATGGATTTAATGCACTTTTGTTGTATTCACCTAAAATTGCGCCCGCTTCAGTTTTAAATTGTTCTACACTGTATTTCAAATTTTTGAATCTATCTGATTCAATATCTATAATAGTCTCTAAGGCATCGGCACTTGCAACAATATGGTAAACTGTTTGATCGTTCGATGTCCAGGCATTGGAATCAGCGCCAAGTAATTTCAAAATTCGATTATATTCAACATCAGAATATTTTTCAGTTCCTCTAAACATCATATGTTCAAAAAAATGAGCAAATCCAGTTTTTCCTGGTTCAACCTCATTTCTTGAACCAGCTCTAACAACTGTATAATATGCCACAATACCTGGACTATTGTAAGGCACAACAATTACTTTCAATCCATTGGAAAGTGTATGCTCTTTAATTTCAAAAGGAAAGATTTTTTGTGAATAAAGCCTCATTTGAAATACCAGAATTGTTAATGTGAATATTAAGAATATTAGCTTTTTCATAACTCCACCATCTATTTGTTTTTGACTAAAAAGGGAACCGATTACCAGTTCCCTTTGATTTTTTTCATTCGAAGAAAATTTTTGTGCATCATTTTTAATTATCGATTTTTAACTGCAGAAATACCTAAGAAGAGAGCTGTTGTATCCAACTCTTCTTCAATCCTTAGAAGTTGATTGTATTTTGCAATACGATCTGTTCTACTTGTTGAACCAGTTTTAATCATTCCTGCATTAGTTGCAACAGCCAGATCAGCTATAGTTGTATCTTCTGTTTCACCGGAACGATGACTGATAATTGCAGTGTAGCCCGCTTTCTTCGCAAGTTCAATTGTGTCTAAAGTTTCTGTGAGAGTACCAATCTGATTCAATTTAATTAGAATTGAATTTGCAATTCCTTTTTCGATACCTTTTGCAAGAATCTCAGGATTTGTAACAAATACATCATCACCAACTAATTGAATTTTCTTTCCGAGTTCATCAGTCAGTAATTTCCATCCATCCCAATCTAACTCGCTCATTCCATCTTCAATTGAAATAATTGGATATTTATCAACCCAATTCTTCCAGTAATTCACCATTTCCTCTGAAGTCAATTCTGAACCATCAGACTTATGAAAAACATACTTTTTCTTTTTGTCATCATAAAATTCACTTGCAGCTGGATCAAGAGCAATTGCAATATCTTCCCCAGGTTTGTAACCGGCTTTTTCAATTGCTTCAAGAATTACTTCAATGGCTTCTTCATTTGATTTTAGATTTGGAGCAAATCCACCTTCGTCGCCAACTGCGGTGTTGTATCCTTTTTTCTTCAGAACAGATTTCAAATTATGAAATACTTCAGCACCCATTCTTAAAGCTTCACTAAATTTTGGAGCACCGACTGGCATTATCATAAATTCTTGAAAATCTACATTGTTATCAGCATGCTTTCCACCATTAATGATATTCATCATCGGAACAGGAATTACTTTTGCATTAGTTCCACCGATATATCTATAAAGTGGCATTCCGAGTGCGTTTGCTGCAGCTTTTGCAACAGCCAGCGAAACTCCAAGAATTGCATTTGCACCGAGATTTCCCTTGTTTACAGTCCCATCTAGTTCAATTAAAATATTATCTATTTTAACTTGATCAAACGGGTCTAAACCAACAAGATTATCAGCAATTATTTCATTAACATTTTTAACTGCTTTTTGAACTCCTTTTCCCAAATATCTTTTTGGGTCATCATCTCTAAGTTCAACTGCTTCAAGAGTTCCTGTTGAGGCACCACTTGGAACTGCAGCTCTTCCATAGGTTCCATCTTCTAAAATTACATCAACTTCAATTGTTGGATTACCTCTTGAATCTAAAATTTCACGAGCAATTATATCTTCAATCAGTAACATTTTTAACTCCTTTCTTTTAATTTTTCGTTTACAAAATTACCTAAGGTTATATAGTATTACAAAAATATCGATTGACAATTGGGAAGTAATTTTACAGATTTTGAAACTATTTACAATTATTTAAATCATAATAAGCGTTGTTTTTTACTATTATTTCAGAGATTGCATCGCAACTTCGTTTTTCTCAATGACTGATTATACACCATCATTACGAACGTTCTCTTAATCGTCATTACCAGCGAAGCAAAGTAATCTGTCCCTAATTCATCACAATTTTTCATATGTCAGGGATTGCTTCGCAACTCCGTTGCTCGCAATGACTGTTATGACTGATACTTGCATCGTCATCGAAAACGCCCTCTTAATTGTCATTGCGAGCGCCAGCGAAGCAATCTGTCTGTAATTAATCAACAACTTTTCATATGTCAGAGATTGCTTCCGACTTCGTCGTTCGCAATGACTTACAATACAAACTGTCATCGCGAACGAAGTGATGAAATCTTTTACTTTTGATTAATTCAAAACTTAGTACTAACTGTCCTTAATAAATTTTGAATAGACTTACGAAATATTTCATTGAGCGACATAAAATAAATTAGGATTGGATTAATATTATACCTATATTGTTTTAGCAGACAGTTGTTTTGTAAGTCTGTAGTAGTAGAAACAAAAATTTTCGAACCTTCAGAAAGCTTCCTTAAAGCATCAACTTCAAACCTGTCTCAGTAACAAAATCATTAACAAATTATTAAAGGAGCTTCTGATATGTCAGAGCGAAGAAAAGGAACCGTTAAGTGGTTCAACAGTTCTAAAGGTTACGGATTCATTACTCAAGAAAATGGTGAGGATGTATTCGTTCATTATCAATCAATTCTTGGTAATAGTTACCGTACTTTAGCAGAAAATGATAAAGTAGAATTCTCAGTCAAGCAAGGTCCAAAGGGTTTGCAGGCTGCAGAAGTAAAAGTTATCAGATAATTTTTGATTAACTTTTTATGCCCCACTTCGGTGGGGTTTTTTATTTTAAACAATTAAATCGAATTAAAATCTATTTCATAATTTTGGTTTTCAAATTAAATTTCGAAATAAGTTGAACAAATTTGCAGGATATAAAAATGGAACATAAAAAAAGACCGAGCTGGGATGAATATTTTCTGAAACTAGCAATGCTTGCATCAGAAAGATCAACCTGTCCACGAATGCATGTTGGATGCGTTTTAGTAAAAGATAAATATGTTCTGGCAACAGGATATAATGGTTCATTGCCAGGTCTTCCACACTGTGATGATGTTGGTTGTTTAATTGTAGATAATCATTGCGTTCGAACCAATCATGCAGAAATTAATGCGCTGGTTCAGGCGTCCTTACACGGAGTTAGTGTAAAAGGTGCAACTGCTTATGTTACAAATATGCCCTGCCCTACCTGTGCAAAAGCACTAATTGCAGCCGGAATTGTAAGAGTAGTTGTATTCTCCGATTATCATGATTCACTCGGAGTTCAATTCTTCAAAGAGGCAGGAGTTCAAATAGATAAATTACCAATGCCAGAAAAGATTATTCATTATGATTTAGAAAATTACACTTCTGCACGAAAGTAAAAACAAAATTTTTAACTAACTCTATCTAAAAATTAAAATCTAAATCTGAAATTTAGCTGTGGATAATATTCAACAAAATAATTTGATTGAAACTTCTCAAGGCTCATATCTATCTTCAATTTAGAGTTGTATCGATTCGCAGAGATAATCGCATCAACCATACTGATTATGTGATTTGTAATTGTCACAATCAAAGCTTTATCGGCAATGTTATAGTAATCATTTGCCTTGCCTCTTAAACCAGAGTAATAAATAAATTTTCCTTTCGTATCGTGATAATACTCACCTGCTACAGTATATTCACCTCGTGCAAATTTTGAGTCATCCCATCCCTGACTGTATTGTGGATACTTACCAATCATCTCATAATACTGTTGATGACCATACGGATATAAAGTATGAGAAAATTCTTTAATGGATCTTTCGGCAGTGTTTAATTCATCCCAGTTTACTCTCTGCCATGGTTTTAAATTTACATCTGGACTAATATGAATATTCGCATTTCCACCAAGAGCTTCAGCCCATTGATTTAACCATTGAGCATATCTAACAACACTCCAGTATTCATCAGCGTAATTCTGGAAAAATATTGTTTGATCGTCACCTTTTTTTGTGTAATAATAATTCAAATAAAGTGAAACTCCTTCCACAGCTAAAAACAATACAGCTTTTAGATAATCTCCTGTGTAAATCTCTCCCGCTCCTGGAATTAATGCAGATAAAGCACCAGCAAGAATTGGTGATTTTTGATTACTTTCATTTAATGATTGAAAATTTGAGTTAATTTCTTTTTTGGAATTGAACTTAAAATCTGTTTGAAGATTTCCTGTTTTAAAATTATCATCACCTGCAAAAATGTTGAATGAAAAAACAAAAAAGAATAATGCGATTAATTGTTTCATGTTTTTACTCTCCTAATTCAAATCCGAATAAAATTCCGAAGTAAATTAAAATTTCTTTTCCGTATTTGATAGTTTCTTTAGTGAAAATGTTCTGTCTTTTAAATTCATCAAAACCATAAGCAACATTCACAAACAAACTTGTCGGGAACAAGTAAAACGAGTTCATCTGAACTCTCAAATCTGCACCGATTCCTTTTTTGAAATTAGATAACTTAACTGCCTTCGACTGCCAGGCATTTCCAAAATCAAAATAAATTGAACCGTAAATTTTATCTAAGTAAAGATGGTAAAATCTTCTGTCAATATCTTCAAAAATTGGGAAACGATAATTCACATTAAGATGAAATATTTCATTACCACTAATTGCATAGAACGGATAACTTTTCATTCCAATTAATCCACCTAAATAAAAATCAAAAAAACTATCTGTCTCTGGACCTAAAGTTGTTCCTGCACGAGTTTTGAATGTTAAAGAGTGTTTTCCACCAGGAAGTTTGAATGCCTGCATCGCCTTAAGTTCAATTCGAGAGTAATTTGTTTTTGCGTATCGAGTAATTAATGTGCCTTCATTTTCATCGTAGTAAGTTTCTGGATTAAAATCATTTGTTGAATATTCAAGATTAAGATTTACTTTCGTTCCGTATGGATTAATGTCGTTATCTTTTTTTAACAATATATTTTCAAAGTTATAAACTAAATTGAATGTCCAACCCCTCAAGTAAATTTCATAAGAAGCGGGATAAAGAATCCCACCAGGCAAAAGAAATGAACTTAAATCAGCAGAGTATCGACTGTAAATTGTTTTGAATTGTAAAGTCTGATTTTTAGAAAACAAATAATGCTTTATCGATAAATCAACTTCAAAAAGGTTATAAGTTACATTTACTGGAGTTTTGTATGCGTAATTAATTGTTCCATCGGATAATGTATCGGGATACAGTCCAAGAAAATTTTCAGTTTTTCTTGATACACTATAAACATCAAGATTTAATTCTGGTTTTAATCCAAGTTGAAAAAATATTGGAACTCTATCACGATACTCAAGTCCAAGATATAAATCTCTTTCAAGTCGTGAATTAATCGCAACACTTCCAAACATTCCTGTTCTATTCAAAATATCTGATGAATAGAAATAAAATCCCGGCTTTATAAGTTCAAATCCTTTAGCCGATTGGGAATAGTTATCGTATCTGAAAAATGGAATAAAAGAAAGACTTGTGAAATTTGCTGAATATTTTTTCACATTAAAATTAGGAATGCTTGCATCGTCAAAATTTCTGAGTTTTTCCCAATCGAAACTACCATTAATTCTTTTGCTATCATCAATTGGAAATAATCTGAAATTATAAGGTGGAATGTCACTAAAATCTTTTGTTTCAAAATCTTTAATATGAAAAATTTTATAACCTGTGGAAGTATAACCAGCATAGGCAATTTTGCCTTTGAAACTATAAGCTGGCATAAATGCACCGCCAATGACATTTGTAATTTGTCTTGTTTCTTTGGTCTTAAGGTTGTAAACAAAAAGATTGTAAATCCCCTTTTTGTCAGAAGAGTAAATTATTTCATTGTCATTAATGAAAACTGGATTTCGTTCGTCCACATTTTTCTCATCAAGAATGAAGTCAATATTTCCATCCAGATCACAAATTGCAATATCCCTACTCTCATTAAGAGAATAATCAAAAATTATCTTTGTTCCATCTGGTGAAAACTTTGGATTAAAAACCTGTTCGCCATTTTGAAAGAAAGTCAATTGCCTTTTATTCTTTCCATCAATGTCAATTAAAAATAGGTTCAATGTTCCATCTTTTTGAGAAACATAGACAATTGTTTTTCCATCTGGAGAAAGTGAAGGATTGTTTGCTCTTAATCCGTATGTAAGTCGTTTTTCTTTTTTTGTTGTTAGATCATAAATGTATAAATCGTGAATCTTTACAAGATTTTTATTTTTCTCCGTCAATTTAGAATAAATGATTTTGTTACCATCGGGCGAAATTGAAAATGTAGTCTTAACATTAGGTCGGACAAGTTCCGATTTTTTTGTAGTGAAATCGTAAACATAAAGTGAAGTCAAAAAGTAATCTTCGTTTTTATTAGAAAGGTAATAAAGCTTTGAACCATCAGGACTGAAAGCAGGATAAAAATTACCAAAGCCTTCTGATTCGATTAATTCCCCTGTGAATAAATTTTTTCTAATAATTTCAGTATTCTTTGTGTAATAATCTTTTAAATATTTTTTCCACTCATCGTAAAGTTGCTTGCCTGAGATGTTCAGAGCCTTTTGAATTGCTTCGTCGATTGTAAAAGATAATTTTTCTCTCAATCGATTATTTATTTCAATTAAAGTTTTCTCACCATATTTCGAAGCGATGTAACTAACCAGAGCAAAACCAGAATTATAAACAGATTCGTTTCCAAGACTTGTCTTATCAAATACTGTCATTTGATTCCAGGTAAGCATATTTCCATCAAGGACATAAGACCTTAAAACCATATCGCGATGAGTATCCCAGAAATCGTATTGAAATTCATTTCGCATATACTGAGCAGTGCCTTCAGCAAACCATGGCGGGACATTGAGTGTAGGAATTGGATAAGAAACAATGACATTTGGAAATCCATAAAGTACATCTGGTCTTCTCTCACGCTCATAATTCAAAACTTGAAAATAAATCGCCGGGATAGTGCGTTTAATTTTCATTGCTGCCTGAAGTTGGATCATGTGAGTAAATTCGTGAGAAATTACATTCCTTAGCCAGTGATGAGTGCCTCTCAAATCAGTATCAAGTGGTGGTGCCCAGATTTCGATTTTATTGTCAAAGAAATAAGTTGCTCCGTTTGAGTAATCATCAATATCTTTAATAACAAAATGTACTCGTTCTGGCTTGTATCCATAAAACGAAGTGATTGGTTCGTAAATCTCTTCAGCTATCTTGGCAATTACTTTGGCAGTTCTTTCCGCACCTTCGTGAAAGTGAACACTAAAATGTTCTGTTTCAATTGTATACCAGTTTACTTCTGGATGATATTCATTGAATTGGGCTTTTATAATTGAAGAAAACAAAACTATGAACAAAAATATTTTACTTAAACTATTTCTCATTTCTTCGCTTAATGTATTTCTTTTACGATTGATTAATATGCAATTTAGTTACTATTCTAAGTTTTTATTTGACCACAGCAACTTTGATGATTTTAAAGTCACTTTTACTTTCTGATTTAGCTTCAATTCTTGCAAAGTAAACTCCACTCTTAACATTTGAAACATTCCACTTAATATCTGTTTCTATTCCAGCCAGAGCTGTGGTGTTAATTTCGTCTACAAAATCTCCACTCAAATCATAAACCCTGATGTTAATCTTCGCATCTTCGGAGACATAAACTCTGAAGTAAGTCTCTTCTCCATAAACTGGATTTGGCCAGTTATAAACTTTAGACTTTGGCAGAAATTCATCCTGATAGAATGATCCTGCTGGAATTTCTGAAACATTATGATTAAAAAGATTATTTGAATTTAGAGTCCACTTAATAATTTTTTCTTCATCAGAAATTTGGATCAATTGAACAAATCCACTATCATTTCCTGTTAAATAGAATAACTTGTTCTGATTAAACAGCAAACTTGCACCACTCGACGAATAACCAATTGAATATGTAAACAAAGCATTCATTAAATTTTCAGATGGATTTTTTCCATTATAACAAATTAATCTTCCATCTTCAGTAGTGACTAATATGTCATTAACACCATCTTTGTTAAAGTCAACCAGATTCAAATTTCCAATAAAACGAGTACCATAGGGAGAATGGATTGGAAAGTTTTCTGCAATTGTTCCTGATTTATTAAATGCAATTATTTTATCTCCCGAGTTAATAAAAATATAATTTGTTTCATCAGGCTTAAGATTACCGGCAGCAATTGAAAAAGATGAATCGCTCAAGTTAACTTTAAATCGGGCGATTGTTCCGCTTTCATTTAAAGTCTCAACGAAACCATCTTTATCAAATACAACAGCAATTTCTTTCTCAGCCTGAGTTTGAGCAAGTGAATTATCCCAGATTAAAACAATATCAATTGGTTCATTTAATGAATGTTCAACTCTCTTATTACCGAAATAAACAGACTTAGGAGTAAGAATGAAAGTTTTAGAACCATTAAATGCTGATTTAATTCCTTTCTCGGTTAAATTAAATCCAGATGTCGAAAAATTAAGATTGGAATAACTGAATATAAATTGTTCTCCGTCCTCACTAAGTATGCTTAAAATGTAATCATTAAGTTGACGATATATAAAAAGATTCTTTACGGGCTTTGTAAATGGCAGATTAAATTGACTTGTTTGAATTGAATCTCGATAAACAAAGATTAAACTCAAGACTGAATTACTGTATAAATTCTTTTCGACAAATGAGTAAATAGTTTTTCCCATCCATTCAAGGACTACAACATTAGATTGAACTGAATTTGAATAAAACGCTAAATCTTTTGATTGAATGTCATAACTGAAAAATTTGTCTTCTGACTTAATAAAAATTTTATTTGTATCAGTGAAGCTACGATGAATAAAATCAGTTTTGAGTTGGGAGATAATTCTCTCACTAATAATTGGTTTAATTTTTTCATTTCCAAAACTTACACTGAAGGTCATTCGGTTTTCAGAATTGGAAAAATCATAAATTTTAATATAAGTTGGGGTTCCATTATTTGAGAGAGTTCGCGGCCGTGTCTCATCTGAAAATTCATTTCGATAAAATTTCGAAGTGTTGTTCTGAAACCAGAAATCAAACATATCACCTTCACCAAAGATCACATCACCAAAAATTGTTGTGAATTCGTTTCCAATATCTTGAATTCCATCTGCTTCAATTACCTTAATTCCACGCAACTTTGGATTCGCATTTATAGTATTGCTTGCAAAATTTTCAGCGATAACTTTTTCATCAATATGCCAGATAACAATTCCATTTCCGGGAGTTGCCCAATCAAATTCATCAACATCAATTACAACACCATCAACAGTATCAACATAATATGAACTGAAATTTCTAAAATCTTCAGTGAAATTGTATTCAACCAGATTTACACCAACTTGAGATTTTATTTTTATTCCATCTTTATAAACATCCTTTTGACGGTTTTCAATCAAATAATACTCTCTTGAGTTAATTGGAATTTTATAAACTACTTTTGAATTTTTTGAAGAAGCCAATCTTGCAAAGACTTCGATATTTATTGAGTCTTTTGAAATTTCAACAGGTTGAATCAATCCTAAAAAATATTTCTCCCATGCTGAAGGTTCCGGTGGAAAAAGTCCAGCATAAGCAAACATAGCCTGTCCATCCATCAAACCGAATCGACCAATTGCTGTCTTGCCTGTTTTTGTATCAAATAAATCTGGTAATCCAAGAAAACTTCCAAAACTTGCCGCAAGTAATCCATTTATACTCAGCTCAAGCAATGCTTTACCAGTCAATGTTTGAATTTCTCGACTTTCAGTTTCAGGAATAATCATTGAATTCATTACATACTTTGGTGGATTTCCAATTTTCACACCTTGATAATTTTGTCCAAAAAAATTCTTGAGCGTTGCTGGACTTAAATAAACTGAAGGTATATCTTTCTCCAATCCGAATGTTTCTGGAATAACGATGTCTCTTCCAACTCCTGCATGAAATATTGTAAACACATCGTATCTGGAAAAATCCTGATCAGGATAAAGCGAATCTACTTTTTTCCATACTTCTTCAAATAAAACTCCTAAACGAGAAAGGTCATTTGATCCTGGTGGTGGTGAATAATAACTCATCACATCTGGAAGAGAAATAATCCGATCAAGAACTTCATATTCAATTACGATTTTTCCGTCAGAAATTTTTTGATAATAGTTTTTCAAAAATTGAAGATGGCTTTTAAAGTAATTTCTATCGTGTGGTAATGGATCAATTATTCCTTTACCATAATCTTTTGAGTAATGAGATCCAAATTTCCCATTGCCATAAGTTGCAGCATCCTGATCGATTGCAAAGTCAACCATCACAGCAAGTAAATGAAATGTATCAATAGAAGCTGGACGATAAACAAAATTCTGAACATCGTTTACAGGATTTAATTTATGTGGTAATCTCAACTCGATTTTTTCGGCTTGAGCAAAAAGAAATTCTGACAAGTAGAAAAACAAAATCAAAAATTTTATAAGTCTCATTTTTTATCTATTGATTTGTTAGAGAATTTTTTGAGTTCATAAAAACAGATTATAAAATTTAAGTCTCAATCAACTCAACCCCAATCTTTCTCGTGGAACGAGAGAAACTTACTCCTTCTTCTCTTTCTAAGAGAAAAGGGGTGCGGTGTTGAGTTGTAAATTAATTTAAAGAGTTCAAAGAATCTTTCACCAAAATCTGACTGAGCTTATTCAAATTTTTCATCGATAAAACATATAAAAAAGTCAGGCTCCTCAAACAAAGGTTATTTTAACTCATCTGTAAACAGCCTTTGATTGAGATTTGTTCAGCCTGACTTACATAGCTTATCATTTCAGTTTAGTTGCAAACAATTTAAGAGAATAACCAAAAAATTTAACCATCTACTGTCTTATTGCTGGACCAGATGGAAAACCTTTTGTTTGTGTCGGTTTAGCACCCCAGGCTATTGAAAGTGTAAATCTCAATGTTTCATTTAATGGATGGTTTTCCTGTCCTTTGAACATTGAAGTTGTAATGTAAGAGAAATCAAATCCATACATATCATATCTAACACCTGCACCTAAGGAAACAAACTTTCGATTACCATAAGCAGGATCTTCGTAAAAGAAACCTGTCCTTGCAGCGAACATAAAATCACCCGGCATTCCATACCAGTATTCAAGTCCCATTGATGTAACAATTTGTCTTAACTCTTCTTTGAAAGGTTCATCAGTCCATGATGTAATTAAAGATTTTGGCAAACCATCAGGCGGAATTTCCTGACCGGTTACAGGATCTTTTTTCCTTTTATGAACCAACAATCTACTGAAATCAAGTGTGTATGTGAATGAATTATAATCAATATCTAATAATTTTAATGCAATTCCCATTCTCAAATTAGTAGGAATTGGATCAGCCTGAGCTTGATCAATGTAGTAAATTTTTGGGCCTAGATTGCTCAAGTTCATTCCAAAACTAAATCTATTACTAAAATCCCCAATCAAAGGAAGATAAAGTTTTTGTGGTCTGTACATCATCGCTATATCAAAGCTTACAGTAGTTGCAACACCTTTACCCTGTTCAAGCTCGGTACCCTTATCTGCAAGTCTACTGTGAATTAATCTGAAGTTTCCACCAACTCCCAGAGATGGAGTTAGCTTTGTTGCATAACCAACTGTCAAAGCTGCATCAAAAGATTTAAATGTTCCTATTGGGTCTGGTGACATTGAAGATGTTCTGACAAATTCACCAAAATTCATATAAGTTATACTTGTAAAAAGATGTCCATTCAAAGATGGAAAATATTGTCTGTAAGTTGCATACTCATAGAACAAATCAAGATTAAATTGAGGAAGCCAGTTTGAGTGAGTAAAACTAACTTCACTTCCATCAAGGAATGCAATACCAGCCGGGTTCCAAAAAACTGCATTTGCATTATCAGCTAAAGCAACTCCAGACTCTCCAATTCCACCAGCTCTTGAATCAGGAGCAAGCAATAGAAATGGAACGGCTGCTTCACCCTGAGCATTTGCAGTTCGATTTGAACTTACAAACACAAGAACAAATAATGCGATTAAGATTCGAGCTATCTTCATTTTAATTTTTCCTCCGAGTTATTTAATAATTGCTAATTTACCTAAGGCTTCGCTACTTTTTGTATTGTCGAGCGAATTAATTATCACTTTATACAAATATACTCCATTACCGAGTTGGTCACCATCCTGGTCAAGACCATCCCAGTAAATTTTTACAAACTTTTCAAGAACATTTTGTCTTTCAATTTTATGAATTAATCTTCCAGAAACCGAATAAATTTTTATGGTCACATTAACAGGTTGGTCATAACTATGCTGAAATGTAAAATAAGTTTCATTCTTCACCGGATTAGGATAGTTGAAAACATTTTTAATCACAAGCTGATTTTCACCAACAACTTCAAAAAACATTTCTGCCTCACCCTTATTATTAAACACATCCCACGCATTTATTTTTATCTTATTTTTACCCATAGGAAGTTCACTTAAACGATAACGAATTTCTCCTTTTTTATTACCAGCATCAAGATCGCCCTGGAAATATTCATTCAATTTTATTGGATTTAATTCATTATCATTTATCACTGCTTCAATGTTGTGTCCTATTCCCAAACCTGTTGTATTAATGCCAGTCTCATCTTCTAACTTGATAATCAGCAAAGGATTGCGAGATACAAGATTAGCCCCATAGGATAGATCATTATCAAAATAAATTTTTATATCTGGACCTTTTAGGTCTGTAATTGTGATACTATCGGCAGAACCAACTTTAATATTTTCAGTGTACGCTATTCCGTCGCTATTGTTGTCAAAGAAATAAACGGACACTTTACCATTATTGTTTTCATATGAGAGATCTTTTGGAACAACAAATTCAGTTTTGAACAGACCATTTCTAACAGACACTCTACCCCGATAAATAATTCCACCCTGTAACTCGATGCTCTTTCCAGGACCACTCCAACCATACCACTCAGGCACTTCCTGATATCTTTTTGAATCATAAACTGTTATCAAAGCTTCTCCATTGTAATTAGTTTTAATCGAACCATCAATATTTTTGATGCTTCCTGAAATTGAAGCTTTATTCAGTGCTTTAATTTCCACAATTCTCGTTGTGGGTTGATTATTAATTGAATCCACTGAACCAATATCTTTCGGTGAAAGCAAATAAATACTTGGATCTCCAAACAAATTATACTTTTGATCATTATCTGAAATCCTAAATTTCTTAACATTAAAGTATGCATCACCAATTGATGGTTGTTGTGAATTAGTAAATCGATAAGAAAATAATGATTGAAATAATGCGTAATTGATTGCTGCATTCTCGTTAGACCAAACCGCTCGGGATGCTGTAAAGCCAGCAATGATACCACCATCCGCCTTGGTTAAAAGTAGTTCCATTGAACTTTGATTGGCAGGCTTGTCATAATCACCAAAATCACATGTTGCAGCAGAAAGAAATGGTAGTCGATTGGAATTTTTTAATTGTGGTACTGTAATTGTTTTTTCAAAAACATATTCGTGAGTCCAAACTTCTGGATTTCCATGACCAATAAAATTCATCACCAAAGTTCCATTGTTGAAAGTGTTTATGATCTCTTTATTAACATCTGGCTTTCGTCTCCCACCAGCAGTTTCAACTGTAGGATATTGAATCAGATAAATTTTTTTGGTTTCAAAAGCTGGTGGAATGGTACTTCTTGCAAGAGTTTCCGACTGATCTGTATGAATCGGTCCGTCATCTCCTCTTGTAGTTTTTCCGTCATCGGCAACAAGCGTTATTAAATTTCTCCATAAACCAAAATCTTTGTTATTTTCATAACGAATGATTTTATCAACTGCGGCTTTTGCTTCATCAACAGATTGAATATGAATTCTTCCAATAGCTATATCGACATACAAATCATTTCCAATAATTCTACCAAAGAAATCATCAGTTGGATAGCTGTAAATCAAATATAAACTTTCCTCCGTCTCATAAACTGGAATAAAGTTCTTTCCGTATCCTTCTATATTTCTATAATCGTAGTGACCATCACCAAAAAGCAAGACATACTTTGGTTTAACCGACCAGAAAGTATACGCATGTTTGATAAAATTTCTAATAGCAGAAACATCGAGTAAACCAGCACTAAATTCGTTATAAATTTCTTCCACATTTACAACAACTGTAGAGATTGGTTTACCTGCTCGAGATTCTTTATGAGCTTTCAAGCGATTTGCTTCTGTTAAAAATTCCTTAGGTGAAATGATAATCAATTCACCACCGGGAGTTATTCCTCTCAAATTTTGGTTGGCAATTTTAATAATCTCAGAAGGCGTTAGATAACCATTTTGCCCTATTGCAAAATATTTTGATGGTGAATCTCCATTTTCAATTGATCTAAATTTAACCTGCATTCCACTAATCGAGCTATTAGTAATAAATTTCACATCATCAAATTTTGAAACATCAAAAACTCTGATATCACTATTTGAAAAATTGCTTATCACATATTCATAGGTTCCCGTTTTGAGAGGAGAAAAGAAAGAAATTCTATCATTATCAGCTGATAGAAATCTAGGATAATGTATTTCAAAATAATCAATATAACCAGCTGAAATCGCATCAGTTACATTATAGGTTAATTTCAAAACACTTCTTGAATCTGAAAGATTTGAAGAGTGAGTAAATATACCCAGATTGGTCGAAGCGTATATTCCAATTCCATCAGCAAGATTAACTGGATTTAAGCTAATTGTACCAATACGATTATTACCCTCGTCTATTAAAAAAGTAGTTGTTCTATCTGACCTGGCAGCAACGCTGATTTTATAAGTAATCAACCGATTGGGAATTAGTCCGGGTAATCGATTTGTGTAAACTCTTGACTTTGTTCTATCATTAAATTCATCACCAAACCATCTTCTTCCTGTAGCGGCTAAATTCTTTTTAAACTCTTTATAAAGAATGTACCCCGTTGTTGTTGTAACAATTGAGTCAGGGTTATCTGAAACAGAAACTTTACCAGACATTCTTTTTCCAATCGCATTTCCAAAAGTCAACCAGACATAGTTAACATCACTATAGTAATGATAATAATGCCCGATTGTTTTTGTTGTAGATTGGTATTCCCATCCTCTAACCGACGGTGCATAAAAGATTATGTAGTCAGATTGATCAAATTTCCCGTCTTCTTCACCCACAACCATAATTGCATTTTCAATTAAATCAGCATTCGTATAATCTTCTGGCTTTTCACTTAAAGTTTTTCCACCATTACCAAAAATCTGGATTGTGCGTGGGTCAACATTTGATAAATCAATTCCCTTTGATTTTAGAAAATTAAAATCAAGCTTATAGATACCTTCTTCTGTGATTTTAATTCTATACCAGTTCCCACTGCTTAGTCTACTACTTGTTATTTTTTGAAGTGAGAGATTTTCTATTTGATAAACCCAGTTCTTAGCCTGATTTTCATTAACAACCCCGCGATAAACAAAATCATCCACTTCACGAGTTTGTAAAGAGACAACTGGTGAACCAAAGTTAATTTGAATTTTTATTCTTTTGTAAATCCTGACGGTGTTCGAACCAATTTGTTGGTAAGGATAAATCAGCAATTCTCCAACAATTAAATTTCTGACAATTCCAATTTCACCCCACTTAATCAATTCAAAATCTTGACCGATTGAATTTTCAAAATTTAATTCGGAATAATCAGGTACCAGAAAATTAGTTTCTTTAATTAATCCTGGAACAGGTTTGAGAGAAACACCGGTTAAATCCTCATATTCAACATCTAAAATTGAATAAGTATTTCCAACGAATGATGGTAAAGCTACAGGAATACTTTTGAAGCGATAATCAGGAGAACCAATCTTTTTAAAATCTGGTGCCGATGCATCTTCGAACAGGGGAAGTATTCTGGATTGTTCGTCTTTAAAATGATTTTCGGAAAGATAAATTGGTGTAAATTCAAAGGTTATACCTCGTTCGGAGGATATAACTAAATTCACATCCTGTGCGAAAACTCCTGTAGTAACTAAAGTTAGTATCAGTAAAATCGTAAAGAAATTTTTCATAACAAAAAACCGACTGTTTATTTTGTAATAAACACTCGGTAAGCCTATATAGATTCCTTTACAATTATTCATTTTTAATTTCTCCGTTAAGTTAAAATTGTAAAGAAATCTATATAGTCAACTCCTTTTTTTGTTGCAAATATAAGCTATGTGTAAAACACTTGTCAAGTTAAAGACCGAGTAAATCTTTTCTTTTTTTCATTGCTTCGATACAGAATGCAATGTGTTCTTCGAGTGGGATTCCAAGTTCTTCAGCGCCTTTGTATATGTCCTCTCGACTTACATTTCTTGCGAATGCTTTATCTTTTAATTTTTTAATTACCGATTTTACTTCAACTTCGTCAATTGTTTTATTTGGTCTTACATAAGTAACTGCAGTAATGAAACCAGCGAGTTCGTCACATGCAAAGAGTGATTTAGCAAGAAGTGTATCTCTTTCAACATTTGTATAGGAAGCGTGACCAAGAATTGCTTTAATGATTTTCTCATCCACTCCTTTTTGTCTTAAGATTTCACTTCCTTTTAATGGATGGTCTGGTGCATTTGGATACATTTCATAATCAAAATCATGTAAAATGCCGGTTATACTGTATTCGTTCACATCTTCACCAAATTTTTCGGCATATGCAATCATACACGCTTCAACAGCAAAAGCGTGTTTTCTTAAGGCTTCACTTTTTGTGTATTCGAAAAGTATTTTAACTGCTTCGTCTCTTGTCATTTTAATTTCCGTTTTTTTGTTTTAAAAGCTGAAGGACAGATATCATTTAAGAAACAGATTTCACATTTCGGTTTTTTTGCCTGGCAAATCAATCTGCCGTGAGTTGCAATTCGGTGACAGGTTACCACCCACTCATCTTCTGGAATTATTTTCTTTAATTGCTCTTCAATCTTTTCTGGATTTTCTTCTTTAACAAAATGGAAAATGTTTGATAATCTTTTAACATGAGTATCAACTGCAATTGCTGGAATTCCAAAAGCATTTCCTAAAACAACTGAAGCTGTTTTTCTGCCAATGCCAGGAATTTTAGTTAACTCATCAATATCTTTAGGAATTTTACCACCATATTCTTCAATTAAAACTTTACAACATTCTTTAATTGCTTTAGCTTTTTGTTTGTAAAATCCTGTTGAAAAAATATCCTTTTCCAGTTCTTCGCTTGGGACTTTTAGATAATCTTCCGGTTTAGAATATTTTTTAAAGAGGGTTTCTGTTACAATGTTAACTCTATCATCAGTACATTGAGCACTTAAAATGGTTGCAATTAAAAGTTCAAATGGGGTTTTGAATTTTAATTTGATTTTAGCGTCGGGATAATGTTTGCGGAGGCGGTCAAGAATTTCTTTATTTCTTTTCTCGTCAAAATAAGATTTCATTGATTTTAATGAAGGTTGAAACTAATGCGAGTGATTATTGATATTGATTTAGTAGCGCGTGCGGGATTCGAACCCGCGATCTCCGCCTTGAGAGGGCGGTGTCCTAAACCACTAGACGAACGCGCCAATTTTCAAAATTTTGTTGTGCAATTTAGAAAAAAGATTAATCAATTTAAACGACTTAATTTTTATAGCCTTTAATCTATTTTTTATATTGCAAAAAAATTTTCAACAATGGAGTAAATATGCATTTAATTCTTTTCGGTCCACCCGGTGCTGGAAAAGGAACTCAAGCGAAAATATTATCCGAAAAGTTTAATATCCCTCACATTTCGACCGGCGATATGTTAAGAGAAGCTGTTGCGAATCAAACTGAGCTTGGAATAAAAGCTAAATCTATTATGGAAGCTGGTCAGCTTGTTCCAGATGATATAATGATTGGTATAATAAAAGAAACTTTAACATCAATAAAATGCAAAAATGGATTTATCCTTGATGGTTTTCCAAGAACAGTTGAACAGGCTAAAGCACTGGACGCATTGTTTATTGAGATGAATATTCAAGATGTTGTTATTCTGGATTTTAATCTTGATGAAGAAGAAATAATCAAACGGGTGACCAATCGTCGTCAATGTCGTAATTGCGGTTCATTATTTAATTTACTTTACGATAAAATTGGTGATGTTTGCCCAAATTGTGGTTCAGCTGGAACAATCTACCAGAGAGATGATGATAAAGAAGAAGTAATAAGAAAACGAATTTCTGTATATAAAGAAGCAACACTCCCTGTTAAGAATTACTATAAAGGAAGAAACGCTTGCTTTATTTCCATTGACGGATATGGTGAAATTGAACAAATAACTAACAAAATTCTTGAGAAAATAGAAAAGGTTAAAGTTCATTAATTTGAACGGGATTGAATTTTTCGTTTTGAAGTTTTAGAACACGAGCAGGAAATTTTTTTACAATTTCATAATTGTGAGTTGCAACTAAAACAGCCGTCCCCTGCGCATTGATGTCTCTTAAAAGTTCAATTATCTGTTTGGAAGTATCTGGATCGAGATTACCCGTCGGTTCATCTGCAAGAATTAAAATTGGATCATTTATAATTGCTCGAGCAATCACAACTCTTTGTTGTTCACCTCCCGAAAGTTCTGCTGGATAGGCATTTCTCCTATGACTCAATCCAACAAGCGATAAAGCATTAAAAATTTTTCTTTTCACTTCTCTCCTGGGTGAATTAACTGAGTGAAGCACAAAGGCAAGATTTTCTTCAATTGTTCTATCATTTAAAAGACGAAAATCCTGAAAGATGATGCCAAGTTTTCGTCTTAACATTGGAATATATCTTTCTTTCATAAAAAGAGAATTGAACTCGCCAATAGCAACTGCACCTCTCTTCGGTTTCAGATCCATGTAAATTAGTTTCAATACGGTTGTCTTCCCCGAACCGCTTGGTCCGATTAAATATAGAAATTCACCTGAATTCATTAAGAAAGATGCACCATTTAAAATTACATGCCCGTTGTAATCGAAATAAACATTATCAAAAGAAAGTATCATTTTATCTTGTTCCTCGATTTGTAAATTTTAATCGCGGACTTAATTGCCTCGAGCATACTTCTGTGGTCAGCTAAATTTTTTCCTGCAAGATTGAAAGCGGTTCCGTGGTCTGGACTTGTGCGAATGATTGGCAAGCCAGCAGTAAAATTCACACCATTATTGAAATTTAAAAGCTTGAATGGAATTAAAACCTGATCATGATACATTCCTAAAACACAATCATAATTTTTATAATCCTTCTTACCAAAAAATCCGTCAGGTGAAAAAGGTCCATAAATACCGAATTTATTACCACTTAATTTTTTAATGGCGGGAATGATTATTTCAGCTTCTTCAAAACCAATTAATTCTGCTTCACCAGCATGAGGATTTAATCCAAGCACAGCAATCTTTGGGCTACGAATTCCAAAATCTTGAATCAATGTATTTCTAATGATAGAAATTTTACTTTCCAGAAGTTCTTGGTTGATAACTTTTGGAACATCTTTAATTGGAATGTGAATGGTTGCCAGTGCAGCATAAAAAGAGCCGGATAAAAACATCATCACAAAATTTTTTGTCTTAAAGTGATTGGCATAAATTTCTGTGTGCCCCGGGAATTTTGAACCTGCTTTTGAAATTGCTTCTTTAGATATAGGAGCTGTAACTACAACATCAATTAATTTTTCATCCCAGAGCTTCAAACTTTCTTGAATTGCCCGCAAGGAAATTTTTCCAGAAGTAACGGTTGGTGTTCCCGGGTTTGAAGTGTATTTTCCTAAATCAACAAACTCTACATTTGAATAGTCTTCTAATTTATATTTAGAGATAAGATTTAACCAGATGTTTTTTGGTCCAATGAGAAAAAATTTATAATCACCTTTTAAGTTTTTAATTGCCTTAATAGTGATTTCGGGACCAATCCCATTAATGTCGCCGCAGGTGATTCCAATTTTTATCATTGTTGTAAAATAAAACTTCCGTTTTTGTTCTCATCAAAGAAAGTGAATTTTAAGTTCCTGTTTGAATTATAAGTCCAGATTTCAATTGCTCTACCATCCTTGGAAAAAGATCTCTCAATTGAATCAGGCTTGCCGTAAATAAGATAAACTTTACCTCGATCAGTCAATGCACCATCGGTTTGCGAAACTGAACGAAATTCATTTGAAGCATAATCTGCCCTGCGATAAAACTCAGCCATTAACTCATTAAATGCAGTGTTTGGAGTTGGATCGAATTTTTTCCAGAGTGAATAAAATTTTCTGATTTTTTCTTTTTCATTTACTGAAAACTTCTCAAGCTCGTCTATATTCTCAAATAAGTATTTTAAAATTTTGTTAGCTCTTTCTTGATTTTTCAAATATTCTGGTTTGGAGATCCATCTTACAAAAAATTTTTCCGTTTTACTTGAATTGGAATATATTAATTGATATTCGCCTTCAATCAAATCGAGAGTATCCAGAGAGAAAATTTTGTATTTGAAACCAGTAGAAATTATATCAGAAAGTTTGTAATGGACAAATTCATCTTTAATTTCAATTGAAGAGAATTCATCTCCATCGGGCAAGACAAGTACATATTTTTCAGCACTGAAAGGTAAAAAGTTATAAAATTTATTTTTCAAATTTTCGGAATTAATCTGGTCAATATCATCTAACTTTATAAAAACTGGTTCAAAACTGGATGCATTATTAAGGTTGACATCAAATTTTTTTATTGATATTTCTTTGTTTCTTATTTCATCCAATAAAGTTAATGTTGCTTTGAATTTTTTGTTAGGGACTTTCAATGAGAAATTGCTTGTGAAATAAACATCTTTTGAAATTGTTTGATTGAAGTCGGTACTTTTAATTACAACTTCATCGATATTTCGAATAGGGGCAAGGATATCAGAACTCGAGAGTTCAAGAATTACTTTTACTTTGGCTTTAAATGTATCACCAGAGGCTTTTTCAAATAAAAGAAAATCATTTCTAATGTGATAATTTAAGATTAAGTTTTCATCGTATTGAATTGGATTTAACCAGATTGAATAAAAAAATCTTTCATCAAAATCTCTGTTAATATTTTCAATTTCGCTTCTCGAAAATCGACCGGACCTCTGAGCTGAAAGTAAATCTATCAGAATAAAGAAAAACAACACGATTAATTTTAGGCTTTTCATTTTATAAAAACCGCTTTGATGAATTTTGTAACTTCATTGTTCTTTAATTTAATGTAATAAATGCCTGAAGACAAATTTGAAGCATCCCATTCAATCTCATGTAATCCAGAATTAAAATTAGTTTCAACTATAGTTTCAACTAATCGACCGACTAAATCATAAACTTGAATTGAGACATTTGAACTTTCTTTAAGATTAAATCTAATTCTTGTTTTAGAATTAAAAGGATTTGGAAAATTCTGAAATACCTGAAATACCTCTGGAGATGTTTTCGTTTCTTCAACTGAGGTAATCAAACCAAAATATCTTAGAATTGCTGTCATCAAATTCTTTCGATTCGATTCACCAATTATTGTTTCAAATGGAAATCCGATGTAAACAACATTACAATCTGTTACTCCACCAGGAACCAATCCTTTATATCCAATACCAGCAATTTTATTATTCGCATATCTCAACAAAACCTGACTTCCATTGATTGTATCAATAGCATCGGGATAATCTTCATTGTAAGGTGAACCATACGAAACAAGTCCAAAATTAAAATTCAAACCAGCAAAAATTGAATTTGTATCACCATAAACAGATAAGCTAGCAGCATTATCTGCGACATAATTTGCCCTTAAATAATTCGTATAAAAATCACGATCCGAAGTTGAACCATTTTCAAATAAATCATAACCAATCTCAGAACCAGTAACGAAAAGTTTACCGCCATTTCTTAAGTAATTTTTAAGAATGTTTTGTTCATTCGAATTAAATGTTTCATCTGCAATTGATTCATCTCCAACGAACCATATAACTGCATCATATTTCATTAAATTGATTAAACCACTTTCAATAGCTTTTGCTGATGCCGACTCAAAATCAGAATCGAAGCTTGTCCCATAATAATAAACAAAATCGTGATAAGATTGTTTGTAACTACCGGTAGTTCGAGTAAATCCATCGACAATTAAGATTTTTGGTCTGCCAGAATTTATTCTAATTCCATAAACATCACTCTGTATTCCAACATTTGCATTGGGAGAAGTATCTACAGGATTAATTTTGAAATAAATTCCTCTATTAAAAGAATAATCATAAGTTCGAGAAGTCATTCCAGCAGTCACAACATTTTCATTTTCTCTTAAAGTCCAGCTTGAGTTATTGAAAGAAAAATAAATTCTATGACCTTTTAAGTCTGGAGTTGGATTTTCTTCCCAGTGAAGTGTGATTTTGTTTGTTGTATCAGAAACAATTGCTTTCAGGTTTGTTTGTGAAGGTGGAATTAAATCAATATTTGTTTTATAAATTGGAACATATACAGTATCAGCATTTCCACGAGTATCGTAAGTATAAACCATCACCACATAATTTCCATCAGGAAGTTGATCAGCATCCCAGAAATTGTTCAAGACTCTTCGAGTTTGATGAACATCATCCGCACCGTTTCCATTTGTTATAATATAAACATGATTTGTTGTACTTGCTTCAGGTCGGTAATAATTGTAATTCACATATTCATTTAATGGCTTGATATAATAACGATAACGAAGGGAATTACTTGGGGGATTATAAACTACTGTTTGAGAATCCGCTAAAAGAATCTTATAACCTATTGCATAAGTTCCATTATTTGTTCCTGAACCAGAACCAGACCAATTTGCCTCTTGAATATGAACGATAATGTCAACCTTCCCACCTATATAATTTGGTGAGAGTTGAGTCGATGTACCGTCAACAAAAAATCTAACACTTCGAATTGAGGGTTTCCAGGTATCAATATATGGCGTTAATCCACCGTCAGATCTGATAGGATTAACCTCAAGCGAAGTGTTTCCCAAATAATACTCAATCAAATGCACATGGTCTATTGCAATTGTTGAAATTACATCTCCAACATTTACAGTTTGTCCAACTGATTTTACAGGATTTGTATGATAATAAGTAATATCTTTATTCTTTCCATCAATCACACTTCTAACACGAATGTAATTGTCATAACCTGTCGGGTCACCTGAATAAGCAGTCATAACAGTTCCAGGTAGAACAGCCAGAACAGGTGTGCCTGCTGGAGCTGGAATATCAACAGCATTGTGATAATGTCCAGAAGCAGATGTGCTTCGATATTCACAAAATGTTCCGGAAATTAATTTTGATTGATTCGTTGGAGATAATGGCCAGGGATAAGTGGTTAAATCCTGACCTATAATCAAGGAATTAAGTAGAATTAATGCGAAAAAAATTTTGATTTTCAATTTTAACTATTCATTAATTCAAGAAATTCTTTGTTGTTTTTAGTTCCTCTCATTTTATCAAGTAAAAATTCCATCGCTTCGACTGGTGTAAGTTCACTGAGAATTTTTCTAAGCAACCAGATTCTTGAAAGTGTCTCTTCTTTGATGAGCAATTCTTCTTTTCTTGTACCAGAACGATTAACATCAATTGCCGGGAAGATTCTTCTATCGGCAAGACTTCTATCAAGAACGACTTCCATATTACCAGTACCTTTGAACTCTTCAAATATAACTTCATCCATACGGCTTCCAGTATCGATCAATGCTGTAGCAATGATGGTAAGACTTCCACCTTCTTCTGTGTTTCTTGCAGCCCCGAAGAATCTCTTAGGTTTATGAAGAGCATAAGCATCAACACCACCGGAGAGAATTTTACCAGAGTGTGGAATAACCGTGTTGTTTGCTCGAGCAAGTCTTGTAATACTATCGAGTAAAATTACAACATCATTACCCATTTCAACCAAACGTTTGGCTTTTTCAATTACAATGTCAGATACCTGAACATGTCTTTCAGCAGGTTCGTCAAATGTAGATGAAATAACTTCCGCCTTAACTGTTCTTTTCCAGTCAGTAACTTCTTCTGGTCTCTCATCGATCAAAAGAACAATTAATTTTACATCAGGATGATTACGTGTGATTGAATTTGCAATTTTTTGGAGTAAAATTGTCTTACCACTTTTTGGAGGCGAAACAATTAATCCACGTTGACCAAATCCAATTGGTGCAAGCAAATCAAGAACTCGCATTGAATACTCACCCGGGACAGTCTCAAGCTGAATTTTCCTTTCGGGATAAAGTGGAGTAAGGTTATCAAACAATCTTCTTTGCATTACTTTTTCGGGTTCTTCGTTGTTTACAGAAGTAACTTTAAGTAATGCAAAGAATCTTTCACCATTTTTAGGTGGCCTCACCTGACCAGCGACTGTATCACCAGTTCTTAAATTAAACTTTTTAATTTGTGATGGTGAGACATAAATATCATCAGGAGATGGTAAATAGTTGTAATCAGGTGAACGCAAAAAGCCGTATCCATCGGGTAAGACTTCAAGCACTCCTGAACTGAAAGAGTATCCTTCCTTTTCGGCTTGCTTTTCTAAGATTTTAAAAATTAAATCTTGTTTTCGAAGGTCGGAATAATTTTCAATTTCGAGTTCTTTTGCAATCTTGTTTAACTCAACAATTTTTTTACCCTTGAGTTCGGTAATATCCATTGCCATACTTCTTCTACCTTTTTATTTGTTAATACTAAAAGTTATTGGAAAGAAACAATACAACATTTGAGGATCCATTAGATAAATCAATTTTTTTGAAAACTTTTCTGTGGGTTAATGTGGAAAATCTGTATGCAAAATTAATGATTTGTCTCTTAATGTCAAGATGTTTTTTCATTTTTCTTTTCAAAAAATTCAATTGCTTCACCTACAATAAAATTAGAACCAAACACAACTATCGCCTGATCAGTTGACACTCTGTCCAGGGCATTTATCAATGCTAATTTTACAGAATTTAATTTTTCAATTTTTGATTGATTAAACTTAGTTGCGAGTTCTTCAACATTCATTGCCCTTTCAATTTTTGCCTGACAGAGTAAAATCTTTTCAAAAGAATTCTCAATTAAATCAATTACATCATCAATCTCTTTGTCCTTCATTATTCCAAAAACTGCTACTTTTCGATTCGCTACAATTTTATTCAGGCTAAAAAGAAAATTCTTAATTGCATCAGAATTATGAGCCGTATCGAGAATAATCAAAGGTTCAGTATTTAAAACCTCAAATCTGCCTCTTAATCTGAATTTTAAGTTCTTAATTCCTTTATAGATAGTCTCTTCCAGATTTTTTTCGGGAAATAAAATCTCGATTGTTGCAATTGAAGTTTTAATATTTTCAATCTGGTAATCTCCAATCAAAGGAGATTGAATCGAATATTCTTTCCCGCTTATTTTTGATTGAACTTTTGCTATAAGATTTTCAATTGTTTGATTAAGATTTGAGTGTGAATAATTTTCATCTACAAAAACAATTGATGTTCTCTTTTCTTTTGCAATATCTCTGAAAATTTTCTTTACAGTATCTTCATTGCTGGAAACAACTACTGGTTTATTTTCCTTGATTATCCCTGCTTTTTCATAAGCAATTTTTTCAATTGTATCTCCGAGAAATTCTTTGTGATCAAGACCAATCTTTGTAATGACAGAAACATCGGGCAATAAAACATTAGTGGAATCAAGCCTTCCACCAAGTCCAGTCTCAATTACACCATAATCAATCTTCATCTCAGAAAAATATTTGAAGGCAATTGCAGTAGTAACCTCAAAAAATGTCGGTTTAATTTTTTCAATTTGTGGTTTAAGAAAATTTACCATCTCAACTAAATAATCATCATCAATTTCATTACAGTCAACTTTTATTCGTTCATTAAATCTAACCAGGTGAGGTGAAGTATAAAGTCCTACTTTGAAATTCATTTCAGATAAAATTGACGCAATTAAACTCGAAGTCGAACCTTTTCCATTTGTTCCGGCAATATGTATTGCTCTGAAATTTTTTTGTGGATTACCTAAAATCTCAAGAAGACGAAAAGTGTTCTCAAGTCCAAATTTGATTCCCGTTTTCTGAAGTGAATAAAGATAATCGAGTGATGCCTGATAGTTCATATTAATTCAATTGAAGCGAACCGATAACTTCATTAATATCTTTGAAATTGAATTTTCTCAAGTACTCTTCCAAACCATTAATAATTTTTAGTGGACCTGAAGGATCAACAAAATTGTGAGTTCCAATTTGAACAGCTTTTGCACCAACGATTAAAAACTCGAGGGCATCTTCAAAGCTTGTAATTCCTCCAATTCCAATCACAGGAATATCAACATTCTGGATTATTTCAAAAACTTTTGCCAGTGCGAGCGGACGAATAGCTGGACCAGAAAGTCCACCAGTAATGTGACTTAATTTTGGTTTTCGCGTGTAAACATTCACAGCCATCCCAACCAAGGTATTAATTGCTGATACTGCGGTAGCTCCCTCTTCTTTAGCAACTCTGGCAAACTGACTGATGTAAGTCACATTTGGTGTAAGTTTAATGATTACAGGTTTATTTGTGGAAGCAACAACTTTATTTGTTATTTCACCAACCCGGGAAAGATCTCTTCCAAATTCCAGACCACCTTCTTTCACATTTGGACATGAAACATTTATCTCGAAAGCATCAATATCTTCTTTATCAAGAATTCTAACACATTCAACATATTCTTCTACTGAACTTGCGGCAATGTTTACAATAATTTTTGTATCAATCTTTTTGAGCAATGGCAATTTCTCTTCAATGAATTTCTCAACTCCAATGTTGGCAAGACCAATTGCATTCAACATTCCAGATGGAGTTTCTGCAATTCTTTTTGGTGGATTACCTTTTCTTGGTTTCAAACTCAAAGATTTAGTTATAATTCCACCGAGTTGATTCAAATCCATAAAATCAGCTGTTTCGATTCCGTATCCAAAAGTTCCACTTGCAACAAGAACTGGATTTTTTAACTCGAGACTACCAATTCTGATTTTTAGATTTATTTCACTCATAACTTAATTTCTTTCACATTAAAAACTGGACCGTCTTTACAAACTAATTTATATCCTGATGAATCGGCAAGTTCAACTGGGCAACCCTGACATATTCCAAATCCGCACGCCATCGATTCTTCGGTCGAAACTTCACAATCGACATCAAACTCTTCACTTAATTGCTTTAATGCTTTTAACATTGGAGTTGGACCGCAAGCAAAAATTTTAATTTTACCATAGAAGGTATTTTTTTCTAAATCCATCCGTAATAATTCAACAACATTTCCATGATAGCCAATCGAACCGTCATCAGTTGCAATTTGAAAGTTTTTGAGACCATAAGTCACAACAAAATCCTTAGTCCTTGCACCAATGTAAGAATGAATTTTTTTCTTTTCATTTAAGAACCTTGTAAAAAATGGAAATGGAGCAATTCCAAGTCCTCCACCAACAATGATAGCATGTTCATAATCATCTTCAAGATTAAATCCATTACCAAGCGGACCGATTACATCAAACTTACTACCAATTGGAGCGTTGGCTAAAATTTTTGTTCCCTGACCAAAAATTGTGAACATTAACTTAAATGTATCACCTTCAACATCACAGTATGAAAATGGTCTTCGTAAATATGGATAGCAGGATTCAGAAACTCTCACATTTACAAATTGACCGGGCTTTGCATTTTTAGCTAATTCTTCCGAGCGAAAAGTTACAAGAATAATCTGGTCAGATAAAATTTTCTTTTCAATTACTTGAGCAAAAGTTTGAAACATCATATTTCTTAGATTAATTGAATTCAGGAATTTCGATTTTCAATGTCGGTTATTTTGTCTAATCGTTTTTGATGTCGCCCACCTTCAAATGCTGTTTGTAGCCAGAGTGAGATAAAAGATTTTAAGATTTCTACATCAAAAATTCTAGCACCCAGACTTAAAACATTTGAATTGTTGTGCTCTCTTGAACTTTTAATTGCATATTCATTGTATCCAACAGCAGCTCTAATTCCTTTTATTTTATTTGCAACAATTGCAGATGGAATACCTGTGGCATCAATTACAATTCCTCTCTCTGCTTGATTGTTTTTCACAGCATAAGCAACAGCATAAGCAAAATCTGGATAATCGCAAGATTGTTCAGAGTTAGTTCCCACATCAATTATCTGGTAACCTTGAGAAGTTAAAAATTTTATCAATTCACCTTTGATCTTATATCCAGTATGATCTGAACCTATTGCAATTGTCCTGACAGAACTTGAAGTAGTAGATAAACTCGAGCTGGTTGATTTTAATTGCGAAGATTTTAATTCAATCTTTTCTCTGATAACAACATCTTTTGCGGATGGAGTTAAAATCGTATTCTCATCAATATAAAGTTCTTTCAAACCCTGACGCACTAATTTCAATACATCAGCTTCAGTAATGAGTTTTTTCATAAGTATTCATTCATCTTTTTCATCTTGAGGAAGTCAACAACTTTTCTCACATCCTGTGAGTGAGTGCGATTTGCAACTAAAACTGCATCATCGGTATTGATCACAATAATATTTTCAAGTCCAAGAACTGCAGTAAAATTATTATCAGAATAGACATAAGAATTTTTTACATCATCCACAAAACATTTTCCATGAATATAATTTCCAAACTCATCTTTATGACTTAACTGATAAACTTCTTCCCAGCTTCCAACATCACTCCATCCGAAGGTGCTTCTTATCACATAAACTCGTTCCGATTTTTCCATAACGCCATAGTCAATTGAAATACTTCTCAGCATACCATATACAAGCTCAACCTGTTTTTGAAAATCATCTTTCAAAAGATGCTTCTGTAATTTTTCCAGTCCTTCATACAAGTCTGGCATATGTTTTTTAATTTCTTCAAGGATAACATCAACCCGCCAGATAAACATTCCCGAGTTCCAGAGGAAATCACCACTTTCTAAAAACTTTTCTGCTGTTTGATAATTTGGTTTCTCAGCAAATGTTTTGACTTTAAATATGTTTTCTTCGATTTCTTTTTCATGTCGCTGAATATAACCATAACCAGTTTCTGGCCTTGTTGGTTGAATTCCAATTGTCACAAGTCCTTTAGAGCGATATGAAAAGTCAATCGCTTTTTTCATAATTTCAACAAATGCATCCACATCTCTGATAATGTGATCAGCAGGTAAGACTACTGTTACAGCATCTGGATTAAAATTATTTAAGATTATTGAAGCAAGTCCAATACAGGCAGCTGTGTTTCGTCCGAATGGCTCAACAATAATGTTATCGTGGGGAATATTTGGAAGTTGTTTTTTGATTTCTTCTTTCTGGATTTTGTTTGTAACGATAAAGATATTTTCGAGAGGGATGACTTTATTAATTCTATTAACCGTATCCTGGATCATTGTATTCTCGCCAAAGATTTTCAAAAGTTGTTTTGGAGTTTTTTCCCGACTGCGAGGCCAAAATCTTGATCCCACTCCTCCTGCCATAATTACTGCATAAGTTTTCATAATTAAACCTCATATTGTAATTGTTGAAGTTTTTCTTTTAATAAATCGTATTTTTTCATAAATGGTTCGAAATCAATTTCTCTATTTTTGATTAATGAGACAACCACAATCATCGTACTGCGTATCAAATCAGCAATGTTTTTATCAACAATAATTTTATGATCCTTAATTGCAATGAGTGATACAAGATAAACATTGATTAAATCCGAAACCACATCGTGTTGTAAATCCTTCGCATATTGTAGACATTTCTGAGCTTCGACGATTACTTTTAAATTATCTTCCTCTGAGGCTTTATTCGTCAAAGCTTTTGTAAGAAATTCGTCCACATGGAGAATGTTGTCCAAAATCAATTTCTCAAAATCCAGAAACAATGCACCTGTTAAGTCATTGTGATTTATCTGAATAACTTTCGAAATTGTTTCTGTTTCATCCGAACTTTCTTCTGAAATTTCATCTTCTTCTTTTTTAAAACTTTCAACTGATAAATCTTTTTCAAAACTTTCATCAATTTGCTCAGGTGCAGTTTCCTGACCAGCTTCAGAAAAATTTAATTCACTCTCTACCAGAGTAATACTTTGTGTTTCTTCCTGTGGAGATAATGGAGTAAATTTTTTTTCAAATTCTTCTTGTTGAATATCTTCTAATTGCTCATTAATAAGTTGATTTTCTTGAACCGGAACTTTTTCAATCCTAGAGTCTAATTCATTTTCCTGAGTTCGTTCCGTTTCGCTCATCGTCTTTTCATCTTCAAATTGCAAAGGTAGTACTAAATCATCAGCTTCGTCTTTCTTTGTCCTGGATTTTTTCTCGATTGATTTCTGCGCAATGCCGTTATCAATCTCCAGACTTTCTTGCATATCTTCATCTAAATCAAAGGTATTTTTTTTCTCTTCAGAAATATTCTCATAAGCATCAGAAGCTTCTTTACCATCAATTTGTGTTTCTATTTCTTCTTTTTTTATTGCAACAATTTCTTCTTTTTCGTCTTTCAAAAACTCATTTAACTCAATTCTTGGTTCTTTCGGATGTTCATGAGATTTTTCTTCTTGTTCGGTTAATTCTTGTTCTTTCAATTCGTAAATAGTGAATGTAGTATCATCAAAGACAATCTTTGGTCGTTTTCTCGAAACAATACCAGTACGATAATTCCCTTGAACAAACCTTCGGAGGATTGATTGAATTGAATCTCGATCAGACAAAAATTGATAACTGATCTTTTCCAGATCAATGTGCGTTTTGTTTAATCTTCGATATATGGATATTAATTTTGATGCAGCTTCCTCAAGTTCTGCAACTCTCTCCATTGTTTTTAAGTCGGGAAAGAGGTCTCGACTATTTTCGATTTTGGATACAAGTTTAGAGAGTAATTTCTCCTTCTCCTTATCCGTTAGTCGAATTCTTGCTGCTGCACTTTTAACTAATTGAACTATGTAAAATTTTACAAATTCCAACTCAGTAAACGAACCTTCTTTTTACTCTTTTTGAAATTGATGTACAAACTTCATAAGGAATCGTATTGATAAGTTGAGCAATATCATCTGCATCAAATTTAAGATTTTCTGACGAACCAAGCACAATCACATCATCATCAAAAGATATTTCATCACTTCCAAAATTAACCATAATTTGATCCATTGTAACTCTACCAACTACATCATACAACTTGTTGCGATAAATTATTTTTCCTTTGTTTGAAAGCAAACGATTATATCCATCAGCGTAACCAATTGGCAAAGTTCCGATTTGTGTTCTTTCTTTTGTAAAATAAATTCTTCCGTAACTTATGCTTGTATCTTTTTCAACCCATTTGAGAAAAGCAACTTTTGTCTTAATGGACATCACTGGTTTTAGTGGAATGGATTCGCTTGTTTCTTTTGATGGATAATAACCATAAAGAGAAATACCAGGTCTTACTAAATTAAAATAAGACTGAGGCAAATCCAGAATTGCACCACTATTTGCAGCATGGAAATACTTCACATTTTTAATTTTCGACTTCGTCATTTCAATGGCGGTGTTGAATTTATCGAGCTGTTGAAGAGCAAAGCTTTTATCTCCATGGTCAGAAGTTGCAAAATGAGTATAAACTCCTTCCAGTTGAATTGACCTATTTTCACAAATAAAATTCAAATAATCTTCCAATTCGTTTAATTGAATTCCAACTCTGCCCATTCCAGTATCAACTTTCAAATGAAAATTGATTTTTGTTTTTTTCTTTCTTGCAAACTCAACTAAATTTTTTAATGTCGGAAAATCGTAGATCGTTGGTGTAATTTTCATTCTTGAGATAATCTTAAAATCATCTGAAAATATTTTTCCAAAAACCAGAACATTAACATCGGGAAATTTTCTTTTTAATTCTATTGCTTCTTCAATTAACGCAACTGCAAAATACTGTGGTTTTGGTTTTGTTTTCAGTAAAGCCTTAACACATTCAATCATTCCGTGACCATAAGCATCAGCTTTCACCACTGGCATGACAAGGACATTATTTCCAACTCTATTTGCAATCGATTGATAATTAAAGATAAGATTAGATAAATTAATCTCAGCAAATGTCGGTCTCATCACTACAAATATACAAAGAATGAGAGTGGTAATTTTTTATTTGATTTGCTTCTTGTTTTTATCAAATCGCAAAGAATGCAAAGAATTTTTAGAGAGGACAAAGACAATAATTAATAGTTAAAACAAGCATTTACAAGAAAATATGTTCACAAACAAACTAAAAAATCTTCGTAGATGATAAAATGGTTTTTAATATGAAACCTCTACGAGGTTTTTGATATTAACTTTACATTTTTTCTACAATTATTAAACCTCTACGAGGTTTTTTTATTATTCTGGTAATTTTTTTCTACAATAATTTGACCTCTACGAGGTCAATCAAGAAAAACATAGATCCACCATAAACAACAAATCGTCGTAGACGATTAATTTTTGTAAAATAATATCGCTCCTTAAAATCAAAAAAAATCTTCGTAGAAGATTAATTATAAAAACTCAAAGTTCGCAAAGAGTTAAATGAGAACGCAAAGGAAAATTCTCTCTGCGTAAACTCAGCAAACTTTGGGAAATCTGCAATTAAAAAAATATTTCATTTTCAATTCAAAATCTTAAATCAAGAGAGAAGAAAAATGAAACAGCTTAAACAAAAGACAACAAATTAAATTTTGAACGAAAATTTTCACGTTAAATAGCTTCCCTTAAAACAAAATTCATCTTAGATTTTATTAAATTTCTACAAAAGATGAGGTTAAAATGCAATCAATCAAACAAGAAGTAATAGAACTCATTAATCGTTTACCAGAGGATTGTACATTAGAGGATATTCAATACCATCTATATCTTATGCAAAAGATCGAACGAGGGCAAAAAGACTTTGAAGAAGGTCGGGTTTATACTCAAGAAGAAGTTGAAAAAAAGATGTCCAAATGGATCGAAAAGTAATCTGGTCATTCGAGGCAATTTCTGACCTTGAAGCCATTGCTGAATACATTTCTAAAGATTCTAAATATTATGCAACTTCTTTCGTACAAAAAGTTCTCGAAGTAAGTAAATCATTGAGTAAATTTTATGAAAGAGGTCGAAGCGTACCTGAACTCAGTAATCCAGAAATAAGAGAAATTTTCGTAAAAGAATACCGATTAATTTATCAAATCAAAGAAAATCAAATTGTGATTCTTGGTTTAGTTCATGGCAGAAGAGAATTAAAATCATTTATCGAAAAAAAATAAAAAGATACTTCAATAAATTTTTTGCTATAATCAATTGGCTCTCCAATTTTCATTTTCAAGTTTCCACCAATCGTGAACAAGCAATTTTGATTTGAGCAAGTGCAAAAGGTAAAATTTGTTTTATTATCATTAAACCTCTACGAGGTTTTTATTTTTTTAACGAATTTATTTTCTTACAATCATGAAACCTCTACGAGGTTGTCATTTCAATCGTCGTAGACGATCAATCTTTGTAAAAAGATATTGACCCTTAAAATCAAAATAAAATCTTCGTATAACATTAATTATAAAAACTCAAAGTTCGCAAATAGTTAAATGAGAACGCAAAGGAAAATTCTCTCTGCGTAAACTCAGCAAACTTTGCGAACTCTGCGATTAAAAAAATATTTAAATCTAAATCACAAAATCTAAAATCTTAAATCAAAATTTTTTCTACTTATCCTTATTTGAATTCCCTTTCAATTTTTATAATTTCAAAAAATCAATTGAGGAGAAAAATGAAACAACCTGTTGAAAAAACATCAGATGGACTTGTTAGAGGCCTCTCCGTTACAGCAGCAACTATGATTGTGGCTGGTTCAATGATAGGATCTGGAGTTTTTCGTAAACCTTCTGTGATGGCTGAACAGTTAATGTCACCTGAATTAGTTTTACTTGCCTGGATTGTTGCTGGTGTTTTTACTTTAATTGGTGCTCTAACAAATGCTGAAGTAGCCGGTATGATTGATGCAACTGGTGGTCAATACAAATACTTCCGAACAATGTATGGAGACTTCATCGCTTTCATTTATGGTTGGTCGATCCTTGCTGTAATTCAAACTGGAAGTCAGGCATCAATTGCTGTTGTTTTTTCTGAATACTTAGGCTATTTCATAAAGTATCCACAATTCTCTGAAGAAGTTCAAAAATTTTCAATTTATGTTCCACTTGTCGGTGATATTTATCCGCTTCATGATTTTGGAACTAAGGCAGTTGCGATTATGTGCTTACTTTTCATTACTGGAATAAATTATGTCGGAGTAATTTTTGGTGGTGGAATTCAAACCTTCATAACATTTGTGAAGATTGCTTCCATCTTGTTACTTGCTGCTATTGCGTTCATCTTTGGAAATGGAAGTATTTCAAATCTAACAACTGATGCAATGCCTGTTCATAACGAATACAATGTAATAACAATGTTTGGTCTCGCATTAGCAGGTGCCTTCTGGGCTTACGACGGATGGAATAATGTAACATTTGTCGCTGGAGAAGTAAAAAATCCAAAACGAAATGTTCCAAAAGCTCTTGCATTTGGTACTTTAATAGTGATGGGAGTTTATCTCATCATTAATGTTGCCTACATGTATGTTCTGCCAATTGATAAAATTGCAAAATCACCTTTAGTTGGTGCAACACTTGCCGAAACAATCTTCGGTCCAATCGGTGGCTCCATCATTTCAATTGCAATTATCATCTCAACTTTTGGTGCGGTGAATGGAAGTATTCTTGCAACTGCTCGAGTTCATTTTGCAATGAGTCGTGATGGTTTATTCTTCAAGCCATTAGGTAAATCACATCCAAAATTTTCTACACCTGGAATTTCTTTAATTGTTCAGGGAATCTGGTCAAGCATTTTAACTCTAACAGGAACATTCGATACAATTTCTGATTATGTAATTTTTGCTTCCTGGCTGTTTTATGGAATGGGAGCCTTTGGAGTTTTTGTTTTAAGAAAGAAAATGCCTGATGCCCATCGTCCTTACAAAGTAATTGGTTATCCTTTCCTTCCAGCTTTGTTTGTAATCTTTGCAATTCTATTTGTTGGGAATACTCTTTACTCTGATACTAGCAACGCAATGATGGGCTTGATTTTAATCTCACTTGGAATTCCATTTTATTTCTACTGGAAGTATTTTGCAAAAAAGAAGGCTTAGGAATTTATGAAGAAAGCTTTTTTAATTGACGGAATGTCGATGGCTTATAAAGCCTATTTCGCTTTTATTTCGAGACCACTCAGAAATTCTAAAAATCAGAATACGAGCGCTGTTTATGGATTTTTATCATCATTATTAAAAATTCTGGAAAACGAAAAGCCTGATTACATTGCTGTGGCTTTTGATACAAAAGAAAAAACTTTCCGGCATGATAAATTTCCTGAATACAAAGCCAATCGCCAATTAATTCCAGATGATATGATTTATCAGCTTGATTACATAAAAAAAATTCTTCAAGCAATGGATATTGAAATCGTTACCGCTCCAGGATATGAAGCTGATGACATAATTGGAACATTATCAAAAACTTTCAAAAGTAAAAATGTTCACTCTTATCTGGTTACTCCCGACAAGGATTTCTTACAATTAGTTGAGGATGGAATCTATGTTTACAAACCTTTGAAAAAATCTGTTGAAGATGCTGAGATATATGATACAAAAAAAGTTGAAGAAGAATATGGATTAAAACCAGAACAATTTATTGATTTTCTCGCACTGACTGGCGATCCAACTGATAATATTCCCGGTGTGAAAGGAATTGGCGAAAAAACAGCTCTTGATTTAATCAAAGAGTTTGGCTCACTCGATAACATTTATCAAAACATTGACAGAATTAAAAAAGCAGCTCTTAAACAAAAATTGATTGATGGGAAAGAAATGGCTTATCTTTCCCGTGAACTTGTTACAATTAAACGAAATATTCCAGTAGATGTAGAACTCGAAAGTTTGAAAATTAAATCACCAGATGTTCAACAACTCGAAAGTTTATTAAATGAACTTGAAATAAAAACTTTCAACAAAAGATTGGAAAATCTTCTTAATGCAAAAATAAAATCTACCACCCCAACTCTTTTTGATTTAGAAGATACTGCTAAACCAGAAATTAAGATTAAAGAAATTGATGGGACAAATTATGTTCTTTTAGATAATGATGAAAAAATCAAAGACTTCATTTCAAATGCTGAAAAATCTGATTTAATTGTATTTGATACTGAAACTGACAACTTAAATTCAATTGATGCAAATCTTGTTGGACTTTCATTCTGTCTCAACAAATCCGAAGCTTATTTCTATAGACTTGATAATCATAAAAATTTTGATGCAAAGGAGAATGACAGAAAAAATTTAAATCGTTTCAAAAAAATACTTGAAGATAAATCTAAACTGAAAATTGGTCAGAATCTCAAATACGACATTAATGTTTTATCAAATTATGGAATTGATGTTCAATTACCATTTTTCGACACCATGGTTGCAGCTTATGTTCTAAATCCTGATGGCGCGACAGGTCTTGATGATATGGCAAAAAAATACTTGAACTACGACACATACAAAATCTCAGCTTTAATCGGCGACAAGAAAAATTCAGCTCTAATGTGGAGTGTTCCGATAAACGATTTGAAAATTTATTCCTGTGAAGATGCAGATATAACTTTTCAACTTTACGAAATTTTGAAAGAAGAATTAAAAGCAAAAGAACTGATCCAACTTTGCGAAGAGATTGAATTTCCACTTGTAAAAACTTTATCCGAAATGGAGTTGAGAGGCGTTTATATCAATACAAATGATTTGAAAGATTTAAGCATTGAACTTGAAAAACAAATTTCAAACATCGAAGCAAAAATCTATGAGCTTGCTGGTGAAAAATTTAATGTAAACTCAACAAAACAACTTCAGGAAATTCTATTTGTCAAATTAAAATTAGAACCAACTAAAAAGACCAAAACTGGATATTCAACAGATTTTCAATCACTTGAACAGATGAGATTTTCTCATCCCATCATTGAACATTTAATCAATTACAGACAACTCGTAAAACTTAAAAATACTTATGTCGATTCATTGCCAGAACTGATTAACAAACGAACCGGCAGAATTCACACAAATTACAATCAAACAATCACATCAACCGGAAGACTTTCGAGCAGTGATCCGAATTTGCAAAACATTCCAATCCGTTCTGACATGGGCAAAGAAATCAGGCGAGCATTTGCAGCACCGGACAAAAACTGGAAAATCTTAAGTGCCGATTATTCACAAATCGAATTAAGAATTCTTGCTCACATCTGCGAAGATCCAAATCTAATTCAAGCATTTGAAAATGATCTGGATATTCACGCTGCAACTGCATCAAAAGTTTATGGCGTTCCAATGGATAAAGTAACTCCAGAAATGAGAAGAAAAGCAAAAGAAGTTAACTTCGGAATTCTGTATGGGATCGGTCCATTTGGATTAAAAACACGACTTGGAATTTCTCAAACAGCAGCGAAAGAATTGATTGATCGTTATTTTAAAACATATAAACGAGTTCATGATTATCTTGAACAAACTAAAGAATTTGCTCGGAAGAATGGTTATGTTGAGACACTCAAAAAACGAAGACGATACTTACCAAACATAAACTCGCAAAACGCCACCGTTCGCTCAGCTGAGGAAAGACAGGCTATCAATATGCCGATTCAGGGAACTGCTGCTGATATGATTAAAATTGCTATGAACAACATCTCGAAATACTTCAGAAAAAATAAGTTTAAATCAGCAATGATAATTCAGGTTCATGATGAATTGGTTTTTGAAGTTCATCAAGACGAGCTCGATGAAGTGAAGAAAGTTGTAAAGAAAGAAATGGAAGACGCAATAAAATTAAAAGTGCCAGTTAAAGTCGATATTGGTATCGGCGATAACTGGCTCGATGCTCATTAAGATTTAAATTTTCAATTTTCAAATCACAATGATCAAGTTCCAATGACTGAAAACCATCAAACTCAATCAAAAAATCACAAACCATAAAATCAAAAATTCACAAATCTATCATTCAAAAAATCAGAAATTCACTCCCAGGGTTATGTAGTGCACATTTTTCAATCTTCCAAAATCCTGATAGGCGTAATCAAACTTCAATGTAACTAAATCAACCAATCGATAATTTACACCTAAACCAAATGTTAAACCTTGTTCAGTATCTCTTTCAAAGAGTGATTTATAACCAGCTCTTAAGAAAATTCTTTCATTCCAGGAATATTCAAAGCCAGAATTCACATATTCGGTGTTGTCGTTTGGATGAACTGCATTTGTTTCCAGAGTTAATCTCATTTGTTCAGTTTTAATTGCATCAACAGCAACACCAATTCTGAAAAGTAAAGGCAGATCGTATGCATCGACCTGATGTTCGGTATTGATAATGTTTTGTCCACCCGGACCTGTATTAGTTAGAACGAGCAAATCTCTTCCTGAAAGTTTCATTTTGGTTCCAAAGTTAGAAATGCTTGCACCAAGTCGTGTCTCATTCAAAAATTGAATTCGATAAAATGTGCCGATATCTAAAGCAAAGCCCTGAGCAGATTCATTCCAGATATATTCACGGATATATTTAGCATTAAATCCGATTGCAAAGTTTTCAGTAAGATTTCTTGCGTAAGAAATTCCAGCAGTTAATGCACCAGCTCCAAAATATTCACCGGTGCCTTCGGGTTTTTCAACAGTTCTAACTAACATTTCGCCCATTGTCATCACACCAACAAATGCACCAACTGTTCCAAAATCAGATAAATTCATTCCAAACGCTGCGTGGTCAAATTTCACATCAAGTAACCAATCAATGTGATTGAATGATACTTCACGTTTTTGAATCAATGCAAGTCCTGCAGGATTCCAGTAAACAGCCGAGACATCGTTTGGAGAAGCAACAAATGCACCGCCCATTCCAAGTGCCCGCGAACCAACTCCAATCTTTAAGAATTGAGCAGCGGTTGTTCCAGTCTTTGTCAGGTTGGCTCCAATCTGAGCAACTGAAATGGAATTAAGAATTAATAAAAAGATTAAGCTGAGAAGATTTATTTTTTTCATCATCTTTCTCTCCACACTCTTTTACTTTATGATTGCAAACTTTAAGAGTTTTTCTCCAATGTTTGGAGCCTCAATATGAGCGAAGTAAATTCCATAGGAGACACTAAATCCATCACGGTTCAATAAATTCCAGAATGCTCTTCCATTTTCAAGCCCGGATGAATGATGAATTGTTTGAACAAGTTCTCCTGCAAGAGTATAAATTCTAATTGTGCATTCAGGTGGTAAGTTTTCAAAGTAAATTCTTCTTTCGCCTCTGTTCTGACCGGGCAATTTGTTTGTCGGTTCAATATCATTTACAACAACATAAGGATTAGGTACAACATAGATATTATCCAATCTCGATTTTGCTATTGATGCATCAAATTTCGAAGCTTCTGTTTTGAAATAGAAAACATCGGCAGATTTGAAAGGTCTCAAAGTTCTAATGTAAAAGACATCGCCAGCAGATGGTGGTATTGGAGTATTATCAGTTGGTGCGTAGAAAATTACACCCCAGGTTGTCGTATCTGTAGTTTTTCCAGTTGAACCTGGCTTAAAGAAAATAATTTCTTCACCTGCGGTATAATTTGTATCTCGAGTTAATGCATTCTCTTTGAGATAAGTTAAAATTGGTTTCGGTACACCAGTAGTCACATCTTTTACTGAATATTTAACTGGAACTTTGACCAATCTACCTGAAACTAAAATCATTGCTGAATCGATGTAAGAATCAGCGAAATGAATTTCGTAATCAGCTTCATTTGGAATAATTTTTCCACCTACTGTTGCTCTATCAACGCGATGTGTGTAATTACATTTCCCAGCTATCCATTTTGTGTTTAATGAATCAATCTTCAATGCTGGGTGGTCAACAACTTTAAGTTTCATTCCATCAATAACTGGATTGCCATCTTCACCTTTAAGATATTGACTTTGGTAAACTGGATAATAACGATACTGAACAAAGTATTTTTTGTTCAAATTCATTGAACTTGTCGAGGTTCTACGAATGATCCCTCTTTCAAAATCAATTACATAATCAACATTCTTCTGATAAACATTGCCCTGTTCATCTTTAACTTCCAGATAATTATCATCACTAATGTAAGTATGAGAAAGCTTTGTGAAGTTTGTATCATAGAAAACTATATTTCTATCAATAACAGGATTAAGCTTCAAAACAGAATAGTTTTTACCAGCAACCCATTTCTTGTTAATGTAAAGACTATCTCTAAAGAATATCCTATACTCTGAATTCTCTTCAACTTTAAGATCATTTAGAACCTCAAGAGTAATATCACCATTTCCAACACCACTCTCATGAACAAGGCTTTTTGTACTGGTTGGAGTAATTATATATCCGCTTGCTCGTGGTCCAGGAATTACCATTACAGTGTTAACATCAAACTGAAGTTCATTGGTGATTGGATCAACCGTGATTTTTTTTGTGGTTTCAGTTGGTGGAATTCCAAGTGAATCTCCGTGGTCATAAGCAACAACAGCATAATAATAGGTCTGTCCATTTATAACATTATTTGAATCAACATACGAATGAACCAGACCACGATTATTACCTAAAAAGTAATGAATTCCTCTTCCCTGATATTCAACTGGATGATAACCTTTCCAGTAATCAGGAGCTTCAGGATCCCATTGCCCATTTCCATTCATATCAACATAAGGTTCGCCAACATCATATTTAGAATTGGAATTCAAATCTGTAAAAGGTTCTGGACGAATTGCTACATCCCACTTGCATTCATTTCCATAAACATCCTTCAAAGGTTCATATAAAAATTTTGCACCTTTACCATCTGTAATTGTTTGAATATCATTGAAAGTTGGATCAGTACTTCGATAAATCACATAACCTTCAAAGTCTTTTCCTGTAATTGGATCAATACTTTCTTCAGCTCGTGTATCCCAGTAAAGTGTAACTTTCTTATCACCTGGAACAGCAAAAACTGTTGGTTTCAATGGTGGCCTGAAGAATCTGTAATTAGCATTGTAAATCCTTTGAACTGTTTCAGCAGTTGTCAAAAGATCGTCCAAATTTTCTCCAAGCAAAAGAGCAATCGAAAATCTCTTAATTTCTCCTTTTGAAAGAGTAATTGGTCCACTACCGTAAATGAAAACAATATCTTCGAGTTGTCTTATTTCTCC
>Ga0197142_1000066_pt1 | contig 82033 bp, 77 predicted proteins | sample GBS60_MetaG_FD_148614 | JGI IMG/M metagenome (GOLD analysis project Ga0197142, IMG submission 148614) | Sediment microbial communities from Great Boiling Springs, Gerlach, Nevada, United States - GBS 60_MetaG | ecosystem: Environmental > Aquatic > Thermal springs > Hot (42-90C) > Sediment... | reverse complement strand
GGTGTCGCTCTAAAATTTCAGTCACACGCTTGTCATGCTCTGTTTGGGCTGAGTCATCAGGTTGTTTGAGCATTTCAGTCAGGGCTTCTTTGACGGCTTCTTTGATGAGGGCTTTGAGTTCGTCGCGTGTGAGCGTGATAGTGGTAGTTGTTTCGGATTTCGTTTCCATTGGTCAAAAAGTTGAGTGTTGATGAATAGCGTGTGAAAGTTAAGCAATCGGCGAAGAATGTAATGACGAATGAGTAAGAAGAATGAGCCTGAGCCTAATGTGATTCATGGCTGACTGTTCGTTTTGGATTCCTCGCTTGCGCTCGGAATGACAAGAAGAATGCTTGGGAATGCTTGAACTGACCGAAAAGAAGAGCTTAAGAGTGCATGCTGAACGGAGCGAGGCGCAGTGAAGCATCAATAATGAACGCTATAAAATTTTTTCAAAACATCTTTAACCAAACTTGAAAGAAAATGACAACACATCGCATTCAACTTTCGCTCTTGTGGCTTGTGATGGTGGTGGGCATGATGCTTCACTTCGACTATCACGTGAGCGGCATTTTTTACGGCATTGAGCTCAAACGCCCCAATGCGACGGGCGAATTTCCGCCGACCATTTGGCTCATTCGCTTTGTCTTTCAACTTGCGCCAATGATGGCAGTTACATTTTTGCTCTTCTTTGAAGCGCAGTGGTTTCGTGTGGCGCATTTCGGCGTGAGTATCCTTTACACGCTGGCACATGGCTCGCACTTGATTCGTGAGTTTGAAAAGCCCGATATGTCGCAACTGAATCTTCTCTCGCTGGTCTTGGTGGTGAGCCTCTTGCTCAACATTGTGTCGCTTCGCTGGCTCAAAGAAGGGAGAGGAGAAATTAAAGCACAAGATTCTGAACAAGTCGCAACATCATCAATTCACAAAACTGAACCAGCATCGATGATGAAACCTTGAGTGAAATAAAAAAGGCGAAGCACGTGGTCCAGACGCGCTTCGCCGATGTGCAAAAACGCGCAAAGAATCCGCTTGGTAAAGGGCTTCTTGCAGAGGGGCTGCTAACCCGACTCTTCGTTTTTGCACGAGAAAGTTACAAAGGAAACATCAATCAAAAATTTTGAAGTCAACTATGAAGTCAAACACGAAACGCATTTTGCTTTTCATCTCACTTGCACTAACAGGCTTGGCTTGCGGCGAGAGTAACAATAACCCCTCAGGCTCGCAGATGCAGACCGCATTGCCTGTTCGGACGATTAGAAATCTGCAAGCCGACACGGCGAACACTGGTCGCTTCACGTTCTTCTCGCTGCGCGACAGTGCCATCGTGCCAAACAGCGATTCAGCAACCGCGCGCTGGGACATTGCCTTTCGCGCTACCACCATCATCATCAACGGCGGACCGATTCGCTTCGGACAAGGCGGTGCAGTCGTGCTAACGGGAACGGATTTCAACACATTAGAAACCTTGCCTGAAACTGGCTGGCGCGTGGATTCTTCGGCGACAAGTTTAGCCATTCCTGTCGGAAGCGGCAGAGCGTGGTATAACTACAACCAACAAACCAACGTCATTTCGCCGATTCCCGGTGTCGTCTTAGGCATTCGCACGGCGGATGGGCGATATGCAAAACTGCAAATTCTGAGCTACTACCTCAACGCACCTGCTAATCCAGATGGGTTCGCTGATAGAGCGCGCGTCTACACGTTCCGATATGTGTTTCAGCCAAATGGGTCGAGAACGGTGAAGTGAAGATTACAAACAGTCAATTACCCATTTGCCGTCGTTGGCAGGGTTGGCAATGAGTCTCTGTTCTTTGGAATCGATGAGTAAATCCATTGCTTCAAGCGCAAGATAGCCGAGCAAGGGCGGCGTGCCGTCGTCGGGCAGTTCCATGACGTTCAGGTCGGCATCGCGGTCGAAAATCGTGATGTTGACGGGGCTGTATATGCCACGCTTCACTACCCCGTTTGCGGTTCGAACATCTTTCTCTTTTTGTTTGACCAAGCCAAGTTTCTGAATCATTGACTTCGGCAGGCAGATGTAAGAGGCACCCGTGTCAACCAAAAACTCGACCTCGAGCGAACGGACATTTTCAGGCGCAACCAAGCCTTGCTGTGAGTAGGCAAGGTCAGCGCTGTTGCGAAGTACTGCCGTGTGTAAGACCCGTCCCATGCTCATCGTCTTGTGCTTTGAAAGCATGCTACAAGTTCAAGCATTTTTTTTACAGTAATCATCTTTTTCAACCTAAAATACAATGGCACTATGAAATACACCGTGTTTTTATCGCTACTGCTTTCTGCGACGGTGCTTGTCGCACAGCAAAAACAGCCTGCGCTGACATCTGAATCAATGAGCAAAAAAGAGCAAGACCGCCAAGCTATCAAAGCAATGGCGGGCACATACTTCGTGGACTTTCGCTATGCAGAGACCTTCGCCGAAAATCCCGATTACAAGCTCAAAGAGCCTTACCGCGCCAGCGGCTTGGAATACATCACAATCGATGAAGAAACCGAAGACAAAATCTCGCTCCTGCATCTTTTGATTATGGAAAATTCAAAAGGTGAAAAATCCATCATCAAGCATTGGCGCGAAGATTGGCTCTACGAGAACACCGACCTCTATGTCTATGACCACGACCTTAAGTGGCGTTATGTGAAACTTTCGCCCGAACAAGTGAAAGGACAATGGACGCAGAAGGTCTATTCGGTCGATGATAGCCCGCGCTACGAAGGCACTGGCACGTGGGTGCATGTCGACGGCAAGCATTACTGGGAATCGGTGGCTGATGCGCCCTTGCCACGCCGCGAATACACGAAACGAAGCGACTACAACGTCTTGCGGCGCAAAAACCGCCACATCTTAACTGACTACGGATTTCTGCATGAACAAGACAATGTCAAACTCATTCGCACCGAAGGCAAGCCAGATGTAGAACTGGTTCAGGAAAAGGGCTTGAACATGTATAAGCGCGTCAATGATACCGAAGCCGGCTTACCGGGCAAAGCGTGGTGGGACGCGCATCGACCGTTCTGGCGCGAAGTGCTTGCCGTGTGGAGCGACATCTATGCACGCCGCAAAGATGTTGCCTTCAAGGAAAAAGGTGGAGATAGCAAACTTGCCGAAGCCTTGTTCAAACTGGATGAAGAAAGTCTCAAGCAACAGAAATCACCAGAGCGCATGAGAGCGGAAATCCGCGCGCTCATTGAGTCGCACTTCAAAACCGTAGAGTTGGGCGTGCAAACAAAGTAGCACAAGGGTAACATGCAAGAAGTTCATCAAAGTATTGCCGTTTGGCAACTAATAGAGCGTGTCGTTTGGGGACTGGAAATCGTTTTCGGGTTTGCGTTTGGGGTTGCATTCTCGATTCTGTGGGCAATAATAATCAATGTGTTTGCAGGGAAAAAAGAGCGCAAAACCGATGCAATCAAGAAAGACAAAAAGCTAAAAACAACGGCTGAACCGATGCAAGATGCAGTTGCTTGCCAACAATGCAATGTGTTCTTCCGATGCTTTTCGCTCAACTGATGAAAAACGGCTTTTTTTAACAATCAAAACACATACAAGCAATGGGATACATCGGGCTTTTTTACGGCACACAAACGGGCAACACTGAACTGGTTGCCAGAAAAATTCAACAAGAGTTAGGCGAAGAGATTGTCGATCTCTACAACGTCAAAGACGCCACAGCAGAAGACATGGCGCAATACACGATTCTCATCATGGCGGCACCGACTTGGTATGACGGCGAAATGCAAGCCGATTGGGAAGACTTCATGCCGAAGTTAGAAACGATTGATTTCACCGATAAATATGTGGGCTTTGTGGCACTGGGCGACCAAGTTGGCTACTCACAATACTTCGTGGATTCTATCGGCGTGATTGCAGAAGCCGTAACCTCGCGCGGCGCGCAAGTCTTTGGGCTATGGCCAAGAAAAGGCTATGAGTTCGAATCCTCGAAGGGACTCTATAACGATGAGATGTTCTGGGGCTTGGTGCTTGATTTTGAAAATCAAAGCGACTTGACGGATAAACGCATCAAGCAGTGGTGCGCGCAGATTCGCGAAGAACTCGGCATTGACGCACAAGCATCATAATGTTGGGGTGTTCTCCTTAATTGTTCTTTGCATTTGGTTTACTACTGCAAAGTAAAACGCCCTCGAGACGAACATGCGTCGCGTTTCGGGGGACGTTTTTTCAACGAACAACATTCAAAGCCCAAGCCGCTCCGATTGAAGCGATGAAAAAACCTTATCTGCACCTATCGCCTTGCGCAACTCGACAAACTTCTGCCAATTCGGATAGCCAGCTCGAAACATCTCCTTGCTCATCTGTGCGTCTTTGGTCAAGTAGAGTCGTCCGCCCGCGTCAAGCACAAGTTTATCCAAGCGTTTAAGCAACTCGAAAATGCCGTTCCGAATCGGAAAGTCAAGCGCGAGCGTGTAGCCTTCCTTCGGGAACGAGAGCCAGTTTTCATTTTCCTTTCCAAAGAGTTTCAGCACAGCGAGAAACGACCCGCTTTTGGCTTTGGCGATTTCATCGAGAATTTTTCGCAGAGCAATCGTCTCTGACTTCGGAATCACGAATTGAGAGCGCGCTGTCGCCGTAACTTCTGCCCATTCCGTAAGCAATGCCGCGAACCCCTGTGCGCAGGGTCTCGGAAAGCGTTGCTGAATCTTTCAAAATAAGCGGCTTGGCTTGTGCAACGGGGAAGCGTCCCCACCCTGAAACTTCTACGGTCATTGTGCAATCGTGTGAATAAGAGTTGCGGTAATTATGCCGGTGAGCACGCCTGCAAGAACTTCAACGGGCGTGTGTCCGACGCGCTCACGCAGTTTTGGTAAATCAGATGAAAGAAGATTAAGTCGCTCTGCGTGCTGACCGATTTTGAGGCGCAAATCCATCGCGTCCATCATCACAATGAAAGCCAGCGTGAGTGCAACCACAAACACACTACTTTCAACGCCTTCACGAAACGCTGTCATTGCCGCCACACTGCACACAATCGCGCTGTGCGAACTCGGCATTCCGCCATAGCCGATTTGATGAAACGCTAATTGCCGGCTCTTGATGGAATTGATGAGAAACTTCACACCGCCCGCAATCACCCACGCAGAGAACGGCGTTATGATGTAAATCCACTTCATTTAAGATTTCGGAAAAAATTCATAGACGACAAATGCCGACCACAACAGCACCACGATAATCATCGGAATATCTCTGTAAAGCACATCAACTGGCGACTCGCCTTGACTTTCAACATCAACCAAATACCAATACCGAAAAATCCCAAACAGCACAAGGGGAATCGTAACGATTAAGTTCGGGTGTTCAGAAAGACAATAAAGACTGTAAAACAAAATCGTGCTGACAGCGGCAACATCAGCATAACGCGCCACAACTTTAACGGAATACTTTTTCAAAACCTCTCGCCCTTCCGAGCCTTGCAGTTGCAATTCTTGAAGCCGTTTGATAGAGGCTAAATACAGCGCGAGCGTCAGCGTCGTGATGAACATCCACGACGAGAGTTTGACATCAATCGCAACCGCACCCGCATACACACGAAGCACGAAGCCGGCTGAAACGGAGAAAATATCCAAGACGGGCTGATGTTTGAGAGAAATGCTGTAAGCCATGTTCAGTGCGATGTAGGTAAGAAGCACGAAGAAAAATTGTTGCGAAAAGAAAAAACTTGAAAGCGATGCAAGAAAAAGTATCGTGATGAGAACAAGTGCTTCTTGCTGTGAAATCAACCCAGAGGCAATCGGGCGTTTCAATCGCTTGACGGGGTGAAGCCTATCGCGCTCAACATCGGCGAGGTCGTTGATGGCATAAACAAGCGAGGCGGCAAGCGAGAAAAATAGGAATGCAACAAGCGAATGAAGTTGTGCCGTGAGATTCAAAACCTTGCCGCTGAATACCATCGGCATGAACACAATCACGTTTTTAATCCAATGTGTAGGGCGAAGCAGTTGAATGATACCGTGAGCTTTTGAGCGCATTAAAGGCGAATGAAATTGAAAACAAGCCGTGCAAAAGTAAGGCGATTCGATTGTGCTGCCAAGCAGTCAAAAGTTGATAGTGAAAAAGCGCAGGGGGCATCGCACTACCAAAATGTGATAAATGATTTGTGCGCAGTGCGTAACTTTTGCCTCACAACAAACCAACATCGGCATGATAAACATTGAGAACCATAACGAACTTTCAATGACCGTTTTAATGACACCCGACATGGCGAACTTTTCAGGTAAAGTTCACGGCGGCGCGATTATGAAACTTTTAGACCAAGTTGCCTACGCTTGCGCCTCGCGCTATTCAGGAAGTTATGTCGTTACGCTCTCGGTCGACCAAGTGCTTTTCAAAGAGCCAATTCACATCGGCGAACTCGTAACGTTTCTTGCCTCCATCAACTACACAGGCAAAACATCAATGGAAGTGGGAATTAAAGTGATTGCGGAAAATGTGCAGATGAAATCCGTCCGACATACCAACACGTGTTATTTTACGATGGTTGCCGTCGATGAACACGGAAAGCCGAAAGCCGTCCCACCGTTTGAACCCAAAACACCGACGGAAAAACGACGCTACGAAATGGCAAAAGTGCGTCGACAAATGCTTGCGACTTATCGCGAGAAGCAAAATGAAATACGCAAAACCTATCCCGATTATCACGAACAATAGTTCCAATTACTGACTTAAAACAGCACCGCTTTTGCGAGCGACCTCCACAATCACTTTTCCATTGTTGCTTGCAAAGGTTTGTTTGGTGAGTAAGTTAGTTAACTTGTTGGAAAAATTGAGTTCAACGGTTTGAACCGTGTCGGAAGCGTTGATAAGCGTGATAATTTTTTCGCTTTGATAAACTCGCTCAAACGCAATGAGATTTTTTTCATCGTCCGCAATCAAGAATTTGAACGAACCGTATTTGAGCGCAGGGTGGCGGTGGTGCAAGTCAATCAGCGTTTTGTAGTCGCGATACACCTCCTCGTTGAAGGCAACTTTGAACGGTTCAGATTTGCCCGTGATGAGTTCGGCGTTTTCATCATCGTATTGAAATTCTTTCCAGAGCATTGGCTTTCGGCAGTCGGGGTCATCTGCGCCCCACATTCCCGCCTCCGTTCCGTAGTAAATCGTTGGCGAGCCGATGTAGGTGAATTGAAAGAGCATCAACAGTTTTTGAAGTCGGTATTCTTCTTGATTCGGCGGGCGAAGTTGGTAGTCTTTATTGGCGCGAAGTCCTGCATAGTAATCAAAATGACGATTCGGATTAACAATGCGCGAGGGCAAGCGTTCAGTGTCGTGCGAATCGTAGAGGTTGAGCAGAGTGTAATTTGCGGAATCGGGATAAGAAGCGAGCAGTTCTTCAATTTTTAATTTGAACTCCGATGGCTTCAAGACTTTTTGCACAAAGAGTTGATGAGTGAAGACGGCGAATTGATAGTTCATCACGGCATCGAACTCATCGCCTTGCATCCAATCTTTTGCGTTTTTCCAAATTTCTCCAACGAGAAAAATATTAGGCTTGATGGACTTGACGAAAGCACGCCATTCTTTCCAGAAAGCGTGCGGGAGGTCATCGGCGGCATCGAGTCGCCAGCCGTCAACGCCTTTGGAAGGGTCGCCGTTTGGGGCTGTCCATCGTTTGGTAATTGCAAAGATGTATTGCTTGGGCGCGTCGGCAAGACCGTTGAGCGAATCGCGTTTGAGCTCGGGAAGCGACTTATGTCCCCACCAGCCTTTGTAATCAAACTTCTTTCCCGATGTTGAATCTTCAAAACTCACAATCTCAAACCAGTCCTTATAGCGTGAGCGTTCTTGATGCTTGACGACATCTTGAAACGGCGGAAACTTCGTGCCAACGTGATTAAACACGCCATCAATCACAATGCGAATGTTGCGCTTGTGGGCTTCTTCGATGAGTTTCAAAAAAAGCAAGTCGGCGTTTGTCCATTTCCAAGTGTCAGGATTGCTGAAATCTTCTTGGGCTATCAGTTTCAAATCGTCTTCGGGAGCGTTTCCGAAATTGATGTCAACATGGTGAAGCATGGTCGCGTCGTATTTGTGTGCCGACGGGGCTTCAAAAATTGGGTTCAAGTAAATCGCGGTAATGCCAAGCGATTTCAGGTAGTCTAATTTTTGCAAGATGCCTTGCAGGTCGCCGCCGTATCTGCGTCGGTAGATGTTTTGCCAAAAGTCAGGCGAGTAGGTTTTTTCTTCATCGGAGAGCGCATACCAGTTGCTTGTCCAACGGTGTGCTTTGGCGGTTGGTGTGGATTTGTCGGGCGAAGGGTCGTTGTTCGGATTGCCGTTGTAGAAGCGTTCAGGAAAAATTTGATAGAAAATTGCGCCTCGTGTCCAGTCCATTTTTTTGTCAGTTAAAGAACAAGCGGAAGTAAGACATAAGCAGAGAAGAAAGGTATATCGCATGAAGCCAAAGATGTTTTCGAGTTAACTTTGCAAAAAATACGCAATGGAGATTCAAAAACTTGCACAAGAAAAAATCAATCAAAAGACAAAGCCACTTGGCTCACTTGGGTTGCTCGAAGAAGTTGCTGTGCAGTTGTGCGTGATTCAAAACACGCTTACGCCAAGCATTACAAAGAAACGAATGTTGGTGTTTGCCGCTTCGCACGGGATTGCTGATGAAGGCGTGAGCGCGTATCCGAAGGAAGTAACAGGACAAATGGTGTTGAACTTTTTGCGCGGCGGTGCGGCAATCAATGTTTTGACAAGGCATGGCGGCATTGAACTGTGTGTGATTGATGTCGGTGTGGATATGGATTTCGGAGATAATATCGACTCGCATCTTTTTTTCAATCGCAAGGTGCGCTACGGCACGCGCAATTTTCTCAAAGGGCCAGCCATGACCTTTCCTGAATTTTCAAAGGCGATTGAAGCGGGCAGAGAGCAGGTGCGATTGGCGAAGTTCGCAAATGTATCGCTCTTGGGAATCGGCGAGATGGGCATCGGAAATACAACATCAGCATCGGCAATTTTTTCGGCTTTGTTGGGTTGGCCGGCGGAAGAGACAGTCGGACGCGGCACGGGCGCAAGTGATTCTATCTTAAAGCGAAAAGTTCAAGTTGTTGAGCAGGCAATTGCTAAGCACAAGATTGAAAATGCCGATGTGGCGCACTGGCTTTCGTGCGTTGGCGGTTTTGAGATTGTGGCGATGGTGGGGGTTTTGCTCGAAGCGGCAGAGCGGAAAATCCCTGTGGTCGTTGATGGGTTCATTGCCACAGCGGCAGCACTGGCGGCAATCAAGATGAATGGGAACGTTCGAGACATTTGTTTTTGGGGACATTGTTCAAACGAGAAGGCTCACAAGCGAATCTTGAATGACATTGGCGCAAAGCCGTTGCTGAATCTCGATATGCGGCTCGGCGAAGGCACGGGCGCGGCACTCGCCATGCACCTCGTTGAAGCCGCCGCAAAAATTATGTGCGACATGGCATCGTTTGAAGACGCTGGCGTTTCATCCAAAAAAATCAAATGAAAGCGGAGTCCAATATCTTTCTTTCCGCCGTGATGTTTCTCACGCGCTTGCCTGTCTCTCGTTTTGTCAAATATGACCCCGAACACTTGTCAAAATCAACAGTCTATTTCCCGCTTGTTGGTGCAATCGTTGGAAGTATAGGCGCGCTGACGCTTTGGATGGCATCAATGAAATTTTCTCCCACGCTCTCGGTTTTAATCTCAATGGTTGCAACTGTGTTGCTCACTGGCGCATTTCACGAGGATGGACTTGCCGATTCAGCCGACGGCTTCGGCGGGGGATATACCAAAGAGCGCGTTTTGGAAATTATGAAAGATAGCCGCATTGGCACTTACGGCGTAATCGCTTTGTGGCTTTTTCTGACAGCGAAACTCTTGCTCCTTTCAGAAATTTTCAAACAAGATAACTCACTCACGCTCTCAACGCTTGTCGTTGCTCATTTGCTCGGACGCTATTCAAGCCTGCCACTCATCTTCATGCTCGATTACGCTCGAAGCGAAGCAACAAGTTCAAAGCCTTTTGCAGAAAAAGCCTCGCTGAAAAGGCTCATCGTTGCAAGTCTCTATACGCTTTGCTTGTCAGTAATCTTGTTGGAGTGGAGCGGGCTTGTGGCAATCGGCGCGGTGCTGGTTGTTACGCTTTTTTCAGGAATCTATTTCAAAAAACGAATCGGCGGAATTACGGGAGACGCACTGGGTGCGGCAAATCAACTCTCGGAACTCAACGTGTATGTTGCGACCTACTTTTGCTTGTGAAAATCAATCACTTGTAAAAGCCATCTAAACTTTGTAAAAGGGCGTTGAAAACGTTATTCTCACAACCCTTTACACTTTGAACCACAGTTGGCTTTGCTAAACGGTATGATTAAAAAGCGAATCAACGCGCTCATTGAACAAAAAAAATCGTTTCTCTGCGTTGGGTTAGACCCCGATGTGCAAAAAATTCCGACGCTCTTTTTGCGAATGCAAGACCCCATCACGGAATTCACGAAATCCATTGTCAATGCAACGTCTGATGTGGCGATTGCCTATAAGCCGAACTTCGCGTTTTATGAAGCATTAGGACTGAAAGGCTTGCATGCGCTCGATGCGTTGATTCACAACTTGCCGAAAAATGTGGTTACGATTGCCGATGCAAAGCGTGCCGACATTGGGAACACCTCGCGTTACTATGCTACAGCCTTTTTTGAAACTTGGGGATTTGATGCTGTAACCGTTCCGCCCTACATGGGCTACGATTCGATTGAACCATTCTTCTCTTACAAAGAAAAACTCACCTTAATTTTGTGCCTCACGTCAAACAGCGGCTCGAAAGATTTTGAAGAACGGCGATTGGAAGATGGCAAACGGCTTTACGAAGCCGTGTTAGAAAAAGCGTTGGAGTGGAATCAATTTGAAAATGTCGGGTTGGTGGTGGGTGCAAATCGCGCCGAAGAGTTGAAACGATTGAGAGCGATGGCGCAAGGGTTGTGCTTTTTGATTCCGGGTGTAGCTACGCAAGGCGGCACAATTGAAGAAGCCGTGCGCTATGGTGTTGACGCAAATTATCAATCCGCACTTATCAACATCGGGCGAGCGGTGATTTATCCCGACGGCGAGTTTAGTTCGGTGAGCGATTTTGAAAAAGCCGTTGCTAAAAGAGCCGAGGACTATGTCTCGGCAATGCGTCAGGCGTTGGAGCAATCGGCTGTTTGAAAACAACATTGTTTGAAAATTGGAGAAGTCGTATATTTGCTTTCTATTCTTTGAAGCAATAGCACGGCGCGAGAGTGGCGAAATTGGCAGACGCGCGGGTCTTAGAAGCCCGTGCCGCAAGGCGTGTGGGTTCAAGTCCCTCCTCTCGCACACAGTCGCGCCCGAAAAACTTGCCGAAGTGGCGGAATTGGTAGACGCGCTGGACTCAAAATCCAGTGTCCCATAAAGACGTGTCGGTTCGAGTCCGACCTTCGGTACAAGCGCTAAAAAGCGACTGTCAATCGTCGCTTTTGTGTTTTAAGTCTCCTCCAACAACTTTCCTCTGGCTACTAATCGCTTTGTGGCGCTCACAATTTCTTTTGCCATCAAGTCTGCAAAGGCGTCTGAATCGTTGATGCAAGGAATGTAGTGCGCCGTTTTGAAGCCTGATTGCTTCAACTGCGATTGGGCGTTGCCGTGCGTTTCGCTGTTATCGGCAAAGTAGCCTGCGGCGAAAAGGTAGGCATGCGCAATGCCCGATTTCTTAAGCAAGGTGATGGTTTGCGACAGGGTCGGCTCTGTCCATTTGCCGCCAACTTGGTGGTTAAGGTAAGCAGGTTCAATGCGGTTAAACGGATTGCGAGAATCGAGTTCAATCGTTTGCTTTAAGCACGAGAATAACATTTGATTTTCCATCAAACCATTGTGAAACGGAACAGGATTGCCTTTGGAGTCCGAAACCACCGTGCCGTGAAGTGCAATAATGAGCCCACTTTTTTCAGAAGATGGTTGCACGTGTGAAAAAATGTGGTCGGCGTAAAGGCGCATCAACGCCTCATTTTTGTAAAGCCCTGTAACGACGCGCACTCGGCTGTATGCCTTTGCGCCAAGTTCTTTCAAGGCGAAGCGGCAAATTGCGCCGCAACTAAACGCCGATTCCATGGGATTCATCACGAGTGCAATCACACCATCGTAATCGTGTTCGGCATGCAAGAGCGCATGTAACAAGTCGTGTGTGTAGGGCGGGGTGGTTTCAAACGTGTTGAACACGCTGAATTTGAAATCATGTGAAAGTTGTTGGAGTTTTTCTGAAATCTTCTCGGCTTGTCGTGTGCTGATGCGGTTCATTGGAGAGAGGTAACCTACCTTTTTGGATTTGAGCGCTTGAATAGCGGCGCCAATCGGTGGAATGAGCCATTGAGCAAGTCTGGGAATCGGCATGATTTCAGAGACGTGAGCGAAAATGTGCTTCATGTTGTCGTAATACGCTCTGAAACTGGGCGTATCAACTTCGCCGTGAGAAGTAACAAGGACAGCAATGTGCTTTTTCATGTCGGATAGGGTTCATTTTGCAAAGTTATAAAAAAGCATCTGTATTGCTACGAGTGCAGGATAAGTAAGCTAAGGCAAGAGCGTCCAACCGTCTATGTCGGAAAGTTCTTTGCGTAGTTCGGATTTAAGCGTGTCAAGAAACAGAAGCAGTTCAGCGATTTGCTCGGCAGTGTAATAGCGGTCAAAATCGTTGAGCGAGTAAATGTCGTGTTCATCAGACCAAAGATGCACAAGAAAGGCATTGCGCCAATGGCTTTCGCCCACATCCCAGTCGTAGCCCGTGAGCAATCTTGTTCGATGGGCTTCCAAGGTTGTGCTAACAACAAGTTCCAATCGGTCATATAAATCCACTTTTTTATCGAGCACGATTTCAATCAAAACGCCGCGAATGTCTTCGTGGCAGTAAGGCGCAAGTTGCGTGAGGAGTTCGGATTTAGTCATGGTTAGAAAGGAGAAGTTCAGCGATGCGGTAGGGTGATTCGTGTTCAGCGAGTTTTTGCAGGATAAAGGTTTGGCGCGCAGGTGTCCAGAAGTTGCGTCGCCATTTGGCTTCAACAAGATGTTGCACGAACTCTGTATCGCGAGTGGTGCGCTTTTGTTCGAGCAAGCCTTTGGTGCGCAAATAGGCGTGGTGCGATTCAATTGCGGCGTAGAGGTCGGCAATGCCTGTGCCATTGGTAGCAACGGTTTTGATAACTGGCGCAAGCCATGAGTCGGCAATGGAGTTTCGCAGTTGCAGACTACTTTCAAGGGCTTGAACGGCTTTATCGCTGTCGGTTCTATCGGCTTTGTTCATCACGAAAATATCGGCGATTTCCATTAAGCCCGCCTTCATGGCTTGAATGCTGTCGCCCGATTCAGGCACAAGTGTAACGATTGTGGTATCAGCGGCTTTGACGATGTCGAGTTCGGATTGTCCAACGCCGACGGTCTCGAAGATGATGATGTCGTAGCCGGCGGCTTCAAGAACGCGCGAGACTTCCGCTGATTTGGTTGCCAGCCCGCCCAGACTACCACGTGTTGCCATTGAGCGAATGAACACGCCGGAATCGAGCATCACATCGTTCATGCGGATTCGGTCGCCCAAGAGCGCGCCGCCTGTAAATGGACTGGTTGGGTCAACGGCAATTACAGCGACTTTCTTTTCTCGTTTGCGATAGGCTTTCACGAGTTGATTCGTAAGCGTGCTTTTGCCTGCGCCCGGCGGACCTGTTACGCCAATGCGATACGCGAGTCGATTTGCCCTGAACAACTCTGAAAGAATGGGCGAAAGCGATTCGTCATCGTTTTCAACCTGTGAGAGCAATCGTGCAAGTGCGCGTTTATCTCCTTGTTGGAGTTTCTCAAAAAGCGATGTGGCTCGATTCATATCCGAAGTTAAAAATTCGAAACTTTTCTGTTATTCAATCGTTTTAAAGAGTGCTTTCCAAACGAAAGCAATGTTGATGGTGGTTCATTTTTTTCTAACAACTCAAAATTTCAACAATCACACATGAAACGGTCACTTTTCCTAATTCTGATTTTTACTGCTACTCTATCGCTTGCAATAGGTTGCAGCGAAGATAATGCATCAACACCAACGCCAACACCACAAGCGCGCGTGTTAGTGGTGCATGCTTCTCCGAATGCACCAGGCGTTGATGTGCTGATTGATAATCAAAAGGTCAATCAGCAACCGCTCACCTTTCCGCGAAATACCGGTTACCTTTCGGTCAATGCAGGTACGCGCAACGTGAAAGTAAATGTTGCAGGCACGATCACAACCGTTATCAATGCTGACCTTCCGCTTGAAGGAAATCGCAACTACTCGGTGTTCGCGATTGATTCGGTGAGCAAAATTTCAGCCTTGGTTACAAACGATGATTTAACGGCACCTGCGGCAGGCAAAGCCCATGTGCGATTTATTCACCTTTCGCCGAATGCGCCAGCGGTTGACGTGTCGCTTCCAGAACAAGCGGCAGGGCAAGGCTTATTCACAAATCGCGCCTTCAACAAAACCATCACCGCCGCAGAGCAAGCCTTTACGCCCGTTGATACAGGCACTGTGAACTTGGAAGTGCGTCAGGCAGGCACAACGAACGTGGTTTTGCCTCTTCCGAATGTCAGACTTGACGCAGGAAAAATCTACACCGTGTTCGCCAAAGGATTTCTGGGCGGAGAAGGCGCACAAGCACTTGGCGCAGAAATCATTCTGCACAATCCGTAAGCATCAGACCACAGCGATTTGAAACATCAAAGCCTGAGCGTGCGAACGTTCAGGCTTTTTTATTGAGATGTCTGTTGAAGAAAAGTCCAACAAGTTATTCGACAAGCAACTGTCCATTCATCACCGTGATAGCATAGCCACTGATGCTGACGGATTGAATTGTTCCATCTCTGACCATGAGTTCTGCCCAAACTCTGCCGCCACGATTGATGACGTAGCCTTGTTCGAGCGTAACGGGAATTGTTCCATCAGTACCTTCAACGCGCTTTTGCAAATAGAGATAGCAGGCGAGTTCGCTCTGTGCCGAGCCTGTAACGGGGTCTTCATCAATGCCGATGGCTGGTGCAAAGAAACGTGAATGTGCGGCACTCGTTGGATGCTTGGTTTCGGTTGTAAAAACGCAAACGCCGCTTAAGCCTCGCCGGAGCAAGAACTGTTTGAGCAACTGAAAATCGGGAGACATTTTCAAAAGCGGCTCTCGGTTCACAAACGGCAAATAAAGGTAGCGCGAGGATGAAGTCAGAACGGGAAGTGATTTATCAAGCTGTTCAGTCGGCACTGAAAGCACATTAAAAAGGTCAGCAATTTGTCCATCAAACTTTTCAAAAGTTGGGACGGGCATGCTGAATTTGACCATAATTTTATCGTTGCGTTGTTCAACCAAGACAGGCAAGATGCCGCTTCGGGTTTTGACACGAAATTCTTTGTGAGGGTGTTCGTTAAGTCCAAATCGTTTCTCTTCGGCAAGTGCATGGAAGGTGGCAATGGTGGCGTGTCCACAAAGACTAACTTCTTTGGTTGGTGTGAACCAGCGCAGTTCAAGGTCGTGTGTGCTGTCAGTGGCAGGAAGCACAAAGGCAGTTTCAGAAAGGTTCATTTCGCGAGCAATAAGTTGCATTTGTTCATCGCTCAGCCCGCTTGCATCAAGTAAGACGGCGGCAGGATTGCCCGTAAATGCGCGGTCTGTGAAGGCATCAATGTGTTTAATAGTGTATAGCTTCATGTTCATTTTCTTGAATGTCGGTTAAGCTTTGAAAGTTAGTAAGTTTATACGAAAACCTACATCGCCGAAATAGGCAGAGGTTTGTATATTCAATGCAAATAGGGTGGTAATGCGAGAGAAAGAAATTTCAATATCGTTGGTCTATGTGCTTTTGGTGGTCGTCTTTATGACGCTCTTGGGTCGGCTTTTTTATCTTCAAGTCATAGAGCAGAGTTTTCTCAAAGAAGTGTCCTCACGAAATTCGATTCGCAAAGTTCCGGTGGATGCACCACGCGGGCTGATGTTTGACCGTAACGGGGTTGTGGTTGTAGATAATCAGCCACTTTACACACTTCAAGTTACACCGTCGGAGTTCGATAGCAAGTTGTTACCGTTGCTGTCAGAGTTGTTGGGAGTGCCAGCGGCGGAGCTTGAAGCTAAAATCGCTGAAGGCAAAGCCTATAATCGGTTTGTGCCAACGAAGGTGGTGCGCGATTTAACGCCACTTCAATTAGCACGAGTTGAAGAAAACCTATGGCGATTGCCCGGGGTGAGTTTTGCAATCGAGTCCAAGCGCAAGTATTTACCGAATGTCAGAGGGTCGCACATTTTCGGTTATGCTAAGGCAATCTCGAAGGCAATGTATGAGAAAATGCCGAAAGGACTTTATGCACGCGACGATATTATTGGCTATCGTGGATTAGAGAAGTATTATGAAGAGGTGTTGCGCGGCACAAAAGGCACGCGATACCTGTTGGTGAATTCACTCGGGCGGCAAGTGGGGGATTGGGAAGGAGGAACAAAGAACATTCCGTATCAGGCGGGCAACGACCTTTACCTGACAATTGACGCAGAACTGCAAAGCGTTGCTGAAAGTCTTCTAACGGCAACGGGCAAGTCAGGGGCATTCGTGGCCATGGATGCGCAGAACGGCGATATTCTGGCATGCACATCGCAACCTGATTACGACCTAAATATCTTGGGCGGGTTTACCGAAGCAAGCGCATGGCAAGCGATAGTCAGCGACCCCAGAAACCCCTTGTTTGACCGCACCACCCAGACGCGCTATCCGCCGGGTTCAACATACAAGATGATTTCTGCCATTGCCGCTCTGGAGGATAAAATTGCAACGCCTGCAACGACCTTCTACTGCACAGGGCATTTCAAGTTCGGCAATAAAGATTTTCTTTGCCATCGCGGTCACGGTCACGGAAGCGTCGATATGACGCGTGCTATTCAGGTCTCATGCAATTCCTACTTCTACAACCTTGTGCGCCGCATTGGCTTTGAGCGTTGGACAAAGTATGGTAAGATGTTTGGCTTCGGCCAAAAAACTGGTGTGGATATTCCTGATGAACAAACGGCGACAATTCCTTCCCCGGAATACTTCGATAAACTCTATGGCAAGCGCGGCTGGACCGAGGGCTACCTGATTAGTTTGGGAATTGGACAAGGCGAGATGGGCGCTTCACCAATGCAAATGGTCCGGTATGTCGCCGCCCTGGGCAACGCAGGAACGCTCTTGCAACCACGATTGGTCAGAGCCTATCACGACAAAAACAGCGGCGCAATTGTGGAACTGCCGACCGTCAAAGAAAAACTGCCAATCTCAAACTCAACCCTCGAAGTCGTGCGAAATGGAATGCTCTTAGCCGTTGAAAACGGAACTGGCGGCAGAGCTCGCGTGCCAGGTGTGAAAATAGCCGGCAAGACTGGAACCGCACAGAACCCGCACGGCGAAGACCATGCATGGTTTATCTGCTTCGCTCCATTCGAGAAACCCACAGTGGCTATTGCCGTCTTGGTTGAAAATGCAGGGTTTGGCGGAGCAGTTGCCGCACCCATTGCGGGCGAATGGCTAAAACACTACTTCAAAAAATATCCCCCTACCGAAGCACAACTGGCAGAACGATAAATACCCCTCACTCCTCAAATCCACATGTTTGGGGCTTCAGCGGGGCCCTAACCGCAAAAAAAGATGTCGCAATAGGCATTTCTCTTTGACAGGCTTTGAAGTAAATTGGAGTAGTCAATCTTCTTAACACAAGAACACCAAAGATGACCGATTCTGCCTCAATGAAACCGTCTGAACAAGAAAACATGGCGCTCTACTATTTTGAGCGCGCCCGTGCGCTGGCTGAAGAACTGGGTGCAAAAGATTTGCTCTACCAAGCCCACCAAGCCTTTGCCGAAGAATATGAGCGAATCGGCAATATTGAAAAGGCATACTACCACTTCAAAAAATTTCATGAAATTGAACGGCAAGTCTTTAATGAAGAGTCAGATAAAAAGACAAAAAACCTGCAAATCATTCACCAAGTTGAGCAAGCCAAAAAGGAAGCCGAAATTCAACGCTTGCGCAATGTGGAACTGGCTGAACTCAACGCCAATATCACCGCCAGCATCACCTATGCGCAAAAAATCCAACAAGCTATCCTGCCGGCAAGCAAAAAAATTGCAACGGCATTTCAAGAACACTTCATCATCTACAAGCCGAAGGATATTGTTTCAGGTGATTTCTACTGGTTTCATGATATGGGCGGGGCAAGAATTGTGGCGGTCTGCGATTGCACAGGGCACGGTGTCCCAGGAGCCTTCATGAGCATGATTGGCAACGCACTGCTCAATCAAATCGTGATAGAAAAGAGGTTCAGTGAGCCGAATATGATTTTGGAAGAACTGCACAAGGCGATTCGCAAAGCACTCCAGCAAAGCGAAAATCCATCAACAGAGCTACAAGATGGAATGGATGTTTGCTTGGTGAAAGTGGAACGAAATCGGCTGGTGTTTTCAGGCGCAAGGCGTCCGCTGTATATCGTCCAAAACAATGAGCTTCTCGAGCTCAAAGGTGATCGCTACAGCATTGGCGGCAGACAACGCGAAGCCGAGCGCAAATTCACAGCGCACGCAGTGCCCCTCCAAAACAGCGTCACGCTTTACCTTACGACCGACGGCTATGTCGACCAAGCCAACGCTCAACGCGAAAGTTTCGGCTCAAAACGACTTAAAGACCTGCTCAAAAGCATCGCACAAATGACTGCAGACGAGCAAAAGAAACAGTTAGAGTCAGAGCTGGAAGCGTATCAACAAAATCAACCCCAACGCGATGACATTACAATAATGGGGCTGGTCATCAAGAAGTGATGCATACCATTCGGTAGGCAGAGAATTGCTCCACGTCGCTCTTCTATGGCACAACAACTTGCATATGTCTTTGTTGAGCAAGTCTTTAGCGATAAAGCGTATCCTTACCTTATACCAAGTGAATTTGTGGGGCTGGTCTCGGTTGGCACGCGTGTGTTGGTGGCTTTCGGAAAAGGGAGACGAAAGAAAGAGCGGCTGGGCATGGTTAGGACGATTTCGGAGCAGAGAGATGAACGGCCAATTGGAGAAATTCTTGATGTTTTTGATGATGGCAAACCGGCGCTTTCGCCGCGCTTATTGCGCCTGACCGAGTGGGTTGCCGATTACTACCTTGCCTATCCGATTGAAGCAATCATGGCCGCATTGCCCAGTGCGATGCGCATTCGTCCCAGAGAAACGGTTGCGCTTCGTGAGTTTGCGCTGCTCTCGCCTGATGAAAAGATGGTTAAAACCGAACTTCGGCGAAACATCATGCAGGTGCTTTCGCGCGAAAAACAACTAACGGTGAAGCAATTGGAGCGTCGCGTTGGTTCAAAACACTTGCGCATGGCACTTTCAGAACTTTCACGCATTGGACTTATTGAAATCAAAAAAACATTTGTCCAGAAAGGCAAGTCTAAGCTCAAACCGCAATTTTCGCTCCAGCAAGAGTTTTCCCAAGATGCAAGAGCGGAACTTCTCGCATCGATGAAACGCGCGGCAAAGCAGCGTCAAGTGTTAGAGAAAATCTTTGCGCTCAATCGTCAAAAATTTTTCGCTGATGAAATTGGCACAACGCCGAAAAGCCTGCAAGCCTTTGTCCGCAAAGGGATTTTGGCAGTGGAAATGGTCGAAACGACCGTACCATTTGCTGACGATTTCGTGGAGGCGCAAAAGCATCTGACCTACACCGAGGAACAGCAACAGGTGATTTCAAAAATCCAGCAGGCGCTTATGGCGCAATCGTTCAAGACCTTTCTACTGCATGGCATCACAGGAAGTGGGAAGACGTGGATTTACATTGAAGCCATTCGCAAGGTGCTTGAGCTTGGGAAGACGGCGATTGTGCTTGTGCCTGAAATTTCGCTTACGCCACAGACGGCTTCTCGGTTTCGAGCGCATTTTGGCGATAGCGTGCGTGTGCTGCACAGTGCAATGAGCGATGCCGAAAAGTTCGAGGCGTGGCACAGCTTGAAGCAAGGTAAGGCCAAAATTGCGCTTGGCGCGCGCTCGGCAGTCTTTGTGCCGCTTGAAAACCTGGGTCTGATAGTTGTAGATGAAGAGCACGAATCAACCTATAAGCAATACGACACGGCGCCGCGCTATCATGCCCGTGATGTGGCCATCATGCGTGCCAAGTTTGAAAACGCTGTGTGCCTTTTAGGCTCTGCAACGCCGTCAATTGAATCGTATCACAACGCAACAATAGGCAAGTATGAACTGCTGACGCTGTCCAAACGCGCCGATGGAGCAAGCGCCCCAGAAATCAAATTGATTTGGCTGGCAAGAGAAAGAAAAGTTTCCCCCTCAATTTCGGAGACACTTTACATTGAAATTCAGAAGCGACTCGAGAGAAACGAACAAGTGATTCTCTTTCAAAATCGGCGTGGCTATGCAGGGAGCGTGCAGTGCAACAGTTGCGGCACAATTTACACCTGCCGTGCTTGCCAAGTCACAATGGTCTATCATCTCAAAGAAGATCACTTGCGATGCCACTATTGCGGAAGAATTGAAGCGGCGCCGAAAGTGTGCAAAACCTGCGGCGCCTCTGAACTGCTATACAAGTCAAGCGGCACAGAAAAAATCGAGCAAGAACTCCAAGCCCTTTTTCCCAACGAGAAAATTTTGCGAATGGATTTAGATACAACGGGCAAAAAGGGTGCGCACGCCCAGTTGCTGCGCGAATTTCAAGAAGGCAAAGCCCGAATCTTGCTGGGCACGCAAATGGTAGCAAAAGGATTAGACTTTCCGAATGTAACGCTCGTCGGCGCTCTTCTTGCTGACATTGGCTTGTCGCTCCCTGACTTTCGCGCCAGTGAACGACTCTATGCACTGCTCTTGCAAGTTGCAGGCAGAGCAGGACGAGCACAAAAGAAAGGCGAAGTGTATTTGCAAGTTTTGAACCTTCAAAATGAAGTCTTCCGCTATGTCCTGCAAAATGATTATGTGCAGTTTTTTGAATATGAAAAGCAGATACGCCAACTGGTAGGCTATCCGCCGTTTGTGCGACTGACGAAAATTGAGTTCTCGGGAAAATCAGAACCAGAAGTGAGCGCAGGTGCAAAGCTCTTTCGTGAATTGCTTGAGAACGTTTTGAACAAGGAACAATTTGAAATGCTCGGACCAGTGCCAGCAGTGATTACAAAACTCAAACACCATTTTCGCTATCAACTGCTCATTAAACAAAAACATAGCGCAAGGCTTGCAAAGCAACTCATCCGTCATGTTGAGTATCACTTCCGACAGCGCATTCCGTCCAGCCAAGTCAAAGTAGAAATTGATGTTGACACACAATCAATGATGTAATTTTTATACCAAGAACTCATAATTTCACAGCCCAACGAAAACCATAAACCGCAATCAATGCAAGAAAACCCGAAAATCAAACGCGCACTGATTTCCGTCTTCGACAAGACGGGCATCGTGGAATTTGCCCACGCATTGGAGAAAATGAAAGTGGAAATTTTCTCGACGGGAGGCACGCTCGAAGCCTTGCAAGATGCAGGCATAAAGGCAAAGCCAGTTTCAAAAATCACGAAGTTCCCTGAAATCCTTGATGGGCGTGTCAAGACGCTTCACCCAAAGATTCACGGCGCACTGCTTGCTCGGCGCAATCTCAAAGCGCACAAGAAAGAAATCAAGAAAAATAAAATCGACTACCTTGACTTGGTGGTTGTAAATCTCTATCCGTTTGAACGAACCATTCAGGAAGAGGATGCAACGATGAGTGAAGTGATAGAGAGCATTGATGTTGGCGGGCCGGCACTGTTACGCAGCGCTGCGAAAAATTATGAATTTGTAACGGTGGTAACGGACATTGGCGATTATCGATGCGTGCTGGATGAAATGAAAGCCAACAAAGGCAGAACAACACTCAAAACACGCGCTGCACTGGCGCAAAAAGCCTTCGCCCTGACCAGCCGCTACGATGCGGTAATTGCAGAATATCTCCACAAGCGCTTTAACACAAAAGAGAAAAAGGAAGAGGGATTGGCGGAAACTTATACGCTTTGGCTCACAAAGGAAATTGATGTGCGCTATGGGGAGAACCCGCATCAAAAGGCCGCCTTCTACATGCTGAGAACCGAGCATGAGGGCATAGTTTCGTTTGGTGAATACTTCGAGAAACTGCATGGCAAAGAGCTTTCCTACAACAACGTGCTTGACCTTACAGCGGCGGTGGCTTTGTGCGATGAGTTTGGAAACGACAAGCCAACAGTGGTGCTCGTTAAACACACGAATCCATGCGGCGTAGCACAAGCCGATTCACTCTACGAAGCCTATCAACGGGCATTTGAAACCGATACTCAAGCTCCGTTTGGCGGCATTGTCGCAGTCAATCAATCCCTCGACATGAAAACGGCCGAAGCCATAAACGAAATCTTCACTGAAATCATCATAGCCCCTGATTTTGAAGAGGGCGTGTTAGATTACTTGATGAAGAAAAAAGACCGTCGAATCATCCGCCAAAAGAAACCAACGACTCGTGGCGGCTTAGAAGTGCGAGGGACAACATGCGGCGTGCTGGTGCAAGAGCGCGATGTGGCAATGGTGAGAAATAATGAACTACGAATTGTAACCCAGCGCAGACCGACTGGACAGGAACTTAACGATTTGCTCTTTGCTTGGCGTGTGGCAAAGCATGTGAAATCTAATGCAATTGTATATGCCAAAGACCTGCGAACATTAGGTATTGGTGCAGGACAAATGTCGCGCATTGATGCGTCGCGCATTGCACGTTGGAAAGCGCAAGAGGCTAAGTTGGATTTAGCAGGTTCGGTAGTGGCAAGTGATGCATTTTTCCCATTTGCTGATGGGCTAATCGTAGCAGCCGAAGCAGGCGTAACAGCGGTTATCCAGCCTGGTGGCTCAATTCGCGATGAAGAAGTAATTAAAGCTGCTGACGAGCGTGGGTTGGCAATGGTCTTCACAGGCATGCGCCATTTCAAGCATTAAAACTGCTACATGAGCGTTACTTCACCAGCACCATTTTCTTGGTCTCTACAAACGAGCCAGCTTGCAAGCGATAGAAATAAACACCTGACGAAAGTGAAAAGCGCAAGGCGGAAAAGGGATACGAATAAGTGCCTGCGACTTGCCGCTCACGAACAAGCGTGGTTACTTTGCGGCCTGTTACATCAAAGACCTCCAATTGCACATCAGCGCTCTGTGGAAGTTGATAAGTGATAACGGTGGAAGGATTAAACGGATTGGGGTAATTTTGATAAAGTGCGAAAGTGGCAGGCCGAGCGACAGAGGAGCATGCCGAGAGCGGAAAGAAGTTGACGGCGGCAAGTGCATTGGCAATGCCCCAGCCCATTTCACGGTTTGGGGCATTCGCATGAGAGGCAGTGCTTTTGATAGCAGTGATAACCTGCATAGGCGTAAGGTTCGGATGCGCAGAAAGCACTAACGCGGCGACGCCAGCAATGAGAGGGCAGGAAAGTGACGTGCCACTGGCATATGTGTAAGTGTTGCCAAGTGAAGCCGCCGAGTACACAGATACGCCTTGCGCCATAATGTCTGGCTTGATTCGACCATCAGCCGTAGGACCAACCGAGCTGAAACTGGCTCTAACACCTAAACTATTGACCGCGCCAACAGCCAAGATGCTATCGGCATCGGCAGGTGCGTTGAGCGTATTGGCAGGTAACGCAACCATACCACTATTGCCCGCACTGTTGCAGACTACGATGCCTAAACGTGCCGCTCGACGCGCAGCTAAGGTACTAATTGCTGTCTGACCGTTCATCTGCTGCCACGTGTATGACGCAAATGGCGGGTCAAAGTCAAGGTAGCCGAGCGAACTGGTGATAATATCTGCGCCCAGACTATCTGCCCACTCAACAGCTGCCGCCCAGTTATCTTCTTCAATAGGGGTTTCAGAACTGACATCTTCCGTACGTGCCAGCGCATATAGCGAGCGATAGGCCGGACCGATAAGCTGCCCTGGCTTAAACCCTCCAACAACGGAAAGCGTCAGAGTGCCATGTGAGTGAGGCGCAACCACATTCGGCTGTCCTGTGACAAAATCCTTACGCGCAACAATTGTCATGTTTTGGAAGACTTCGTGCGTAAGGTTGCTAAAGCCCGCATCAAAGTTGGCAATCAGCACGCCTTGTCCTGAAATGCCTAAGTTGTGAACAGCCGGAACATGGATTTGGTTAAGTTGCCCAAACGATGCACCATAGTTGAGCACATGTGTAGAATGAGTCGTGGGTGTTTGATAAATTGGCAACCCCGGGCTTGACGCATCAACTTCAGGTGAGCGGCGAAAGGTTTTCACAGCATCAATTTCCACAACCGAAGAAAGGGATGCCAGTGCTTGAAGATGAGATTTCTGGATTCTGCCACTGACCTTAAACAATCCCTTGAGGCAGTGATGAATCCGCAAGCCGGCGGTTTCGAGCGCACGCAAATCATCGGGGTGAAACGGTAAATCTTCAATCGTAATGAGGCTTGGCAGAACCCCAGCGTTCAGCATTTTTCGACGGCGCTTGATGGCGCGTTCTGAAAGCAAGGCTTCGGGGGAAAAATGTTCGGTTGACTTGCGCGAAAGCGTTACAAGCACCTTGACCTCTGCTTCATCGGGCAAGGGACGAATTCGTGCGATAAGTTCAGGCGTTAGCTTCGAAGATTGCCCAAGAACAGGAACGTTGAACACGATGAGCAATAACAGAGAGCGGAATGCATGTGGCATGATGGTGAGGCGATTTAGATGTATTCTTCCATTTCTTTGCGTTTCAAGACATCGACAATGTTTTTGACTTCTTGTGATCGACCGCGTTTGCAGATAAGCAGGGCATCAGCGGTTTCAACGACAATAGCATCTTCGATGCCGATAATAGCGATAGTTTTATGCTTGGGTTTGAAGACAAGCGTGTTCGGCGAATCGTAGAGCAAGAGGTTGCGATGTTCTTCATGCGCCAAGTTGGGCTTACGAAACTTCATAATTTCGTCCCAACTTCCAGCATCTGACCAATCAAAGTCGCCTTCCAGAACATAGACGCAGTCGGCTTTTTCCATCACGCCGTAGTCAATGGAAATCGAGTGTGTCCAGCTATAGACATTTTCAATAGTCCTCTTCTCGGCTCGTGTGCCAATAGCGTTCTCAATGGATTTCATATCAAGGTAGAGTTGCGGCATAGAGCGTTCGAATTCGCGGCAGATGGCATGAACGTGCCAGACAAACACGCCGCTGTTCCAGAAAAAGTCGCCACTTTCCAAAAAGCGTTGGGCAGTCTCAATATCTGGCTTTTCCGCAAAGGTTTTGACTTTGTGGGCTTTGACACCGAAGCGAACTTTGATAGAAGTGGTCAGTTCGGGGTTGGAATCTTCGGCTTGGATGTAGCCGTAGCCAGTTTCGGGGCGTGTGGGTTTTATGCCAATCGTAACCAGTGCAGATGTGCGTTCAGCAACTTCAACTGCCGCACGAAGCGTTTCTTGGAAGCGTTCTACATTTTGAATGATATGGTCAGAAGGAAGCACGCACATGACACCATTCGGATTGCGCTTTTTGATAAAGGCCGTTGCAAGCGCAATGCACGGAGCCGTGTTCCGACCAACAGGTTCAACGATGATATTTCTTCTCGGAATCTGCGGCAGTTGTTTGCGCACAAGTTTTCGCCCAGAAGGATTGGTAACAATGATGATGTTCTCATCACGCACAAGTCCTTTGAGCCGTTCAACCGTTTTGCAAATCATGGTGCCATCGCCGAAGAAGTCGAGAAATTGTTTGGGCAAATGTCGGCGCGAAAGTGGCCAAAGGCGCGTGCCTGAACCGCCTGCCATAATCACTGCATAAAGATTGGGATGTTCATCAGCGTAAGTGTGTTCAAGGACAGCAGCAATAAAGGCATGCTCGTGCTTCATATCGGTTAGTGTTTCTTGCGTTTGTTTTTGAGTTGCTTTTCGCACAAATCGATGCGTCGCTTGGCATCGCGGTTGTTCGGCTCGTAAAGTAAAATATCTTTTGCAGTTTTTAATGCGCCTTCGTAGTCCGCTTGCTCATAGAGCAAAAATGACAAATTTTCCATCGCCAGAACGAACTGTGGGTTAAGTTCAATTGCCCTGCGGTAGTGAGCAATCGCCTCGTCCCGCAAGCCTTTGGCTTCAGAGACAAAGCCGAGGTTGTTATAGCCCATAGCGTAGTCGGGATGCTCGGCAACCAGTTTCGTGAAAAGGTCAAAAGCCTCATCAAGGCGACCGGCGCGAAAGAGCGTAACGCCGAGATTATTTTTGGCGTCAACAAGCTGCGGATACAACTGCACAAGGCGCAAATAAAGCGCAATTTTCTCATCCAGATTTTGTGCTTCTTCAGCTCTATCGAAGAGTGCGTCTGCGTCCCAAGTCAGCTTGCCCGATTTAAATTCCTCCGTGAGTTTGAGATTCTCAATAGCCTCAATGTAATCAGGCTTAATAGAAAGCGCTTTCTTGAAGTCCGCAATGGCTAAATCATACTTGCGCTGAATGAACTTGATGTAACCTGAATTGTTATAGGCTTCATAATTTTGCGGCTCGAGAATTTGTGCGGCAGTGAAGTAATAAGCGGCAGAGTCCGCATTGCCCAAGAAGAAAAAACATTTGCCAATGGAGTTGTAAAGCAAGGCTTTATCATGAGCGTTAAACTTGAGGCTTGAAAAGATAAACGGCTCTGCGGATTTGAACTGCAACAGCGCTTCGGAATAAGACTGTTGATGATATGCTTCAAGACCTTTGATGAAAAAGGCTTTGCCTTGAACGCTGGCGAGACTGTCGCGCCTATGGGCTTCAAGTTCAGGAAGTTCCTTTGTGCTCCGACAAGCATGGAGCAAAAGTAACAAGCCAAAAATAGGGAGCAGAGATTTGAACAACCCCGACATGTCAAATCGGCTTGAGTTAGACATGACGGAAAATACATATCTTTGAGTCAAATTTCAGAAACGAAACGGACATCTGCCTTGAAGCGCACGGAGCTTGCTGACCTGACCCACCGACTTGCTGAAAAGGGGGTTCTGCTGACGCATCACCAACAAACGCAACTGTGGAAATACGCTGAATTGCTTCTGGATTGGAACAGCAAAGTCAATCTCATCTCACGTAAAGACCAAGATGCAGTGCTGACTAAGCATGTGCTTCATTCGCTTTCGCTTGCGCTGTTTTATGCCTTTAAGCCCAAAGAACGCGTGTTGGATTTGGGCACAGGCGGCGGATTGCCCGGTATTCCGCTGGCTATTGCGTTTCCTGATACCTACTTCTTGCTAATTGATTCTATCGGAAAAAAAATAACCGCATGTTCCGATATGATTCAGAAACTTGGACTGAAAAATGTGCTGGCTCAGAAAGCCCGCGCCGATGAACTAAAGCATGTCAAATTTGATGTAATCGTGAGCCGGCAAGTTGCGGCCATGCCTGAACTCTGCACCTGGTGCCGACCCCTGCTCAAAAAAGGCGGCAAATTGCTCTGCCTTAAAGGTGGCAACTTGGAAGAAGAAATCGGTCAAGCCTTAATTCAAGGTGCAGAACTCCTGACCTTCCCTGAACACATTGAGCAACACCCAATTGATTTTCTTGGCGAACGTTTCAAAGAGAAGTATGTGGTGATTGCGGTTTGAGACTGTTCACACTCGGACCTTGTTACCAGGATGCCAGCAATCTACTTTTTGGAGACAGGAGCGCAGCGCGGCGCATTTCATATGCAATTAGACCAATGGCTTGCGGAATCGTTTGAGCAACTGAATCTTCCCAAAGAGTCCATCATTTTGCGACTGTATGAATGGTCACCGCCCGCAATTTCTATTGGCTATCATCAACGCAAAACAGAGTTTGATTTAGAGCGATTGCACGCCGATGGCATTGAACTGTGTCAGCGCCCCACAGGCGGCAGAGCTGTCTTTCACATTGAAGACCTCACCTACAGCGTCGTCATGAACGCCACGAAATCTCATGCCACGCATTACGCCGAAATTCATCAAGCCTTTCAACAAGCACTTGGGCAACTGGGCGTGCAGGCAGAATTTCAAAAACAGCAACCAGATTTCCGCACCCGCTATCAGAAGCCTGAAAGCCTTTCATGCTTTACAGCATCAGCACGGTATGAACTGGAAGTTGACGGGAAAAAAATCATCGGCTCGGCCCAACGCCGCTTCGCCAATACATTGCTTCAACACGGCTCGCTGATGCGTTCAGCAAAACATAAACGCATGGCTGACTATCTGCGGCTTAATGAATCTGCCAAAGCACAACTGCAACGCGACCTTGACGAAAAAACAACTTCGCTCGAGGAAATTTTAGGCACAACGCCCGACTTCGAAACCTTAAAACAAGCCGTGCTGGGCGGATTTAAGCAAGTCTTTCAGGCAGCTCTGAAACGGCTCGAACTTTCAACGCTTCCACTGCCCGATGCGCTCAATTTGCATTCATAACGCCATCATTTTTGGAAAGCCAGACCACACCGCCATGCTTTGTGAGAACGGCATAATCACAGCATTTCTCAACGAGCGCGAAGTAGAAAAAACCCCCAGCGACCTTCGTCTCAATGCCAAAGGCAACTGGCTGCTTCCATCCTTTTTTGATGCTCACATTCACTTATCAGAATACGGCCTGCGATTAGAGCGATTGAACCTGAACGGCAAATCGCTCCATGAAGTGCTTGACTTGATTCGCAAGAAAGTCAAAGAAACACCCAAAGGCGAATGGATTCTGGGAGGCGGTTGGCAAAAGGCTAATTTCGGCGAGTTTCCCACAAGAAAACTTTTGGACAACATTTCCACTGAACATTTTATTGCGCTCTCGAGCCGAGATTTTCACGCCACATGGGCCAATACACCCGCCTTGAACTTGCTAAATGTTAAAGACTTCTTGCCCGAAGAATTGCCAAAAGATGAACACGGTCAATGTCATGGCGTTGTCTTCGAAAGAGCAGCGCTCAAATTAGCAACACTCGCAACCGTTTCCACACAAGCATTAGCGAAAGCCATTCACGCAGCGCAATCCAAACTCTTTGAGTGCGGAATTACTGACGTGTTCAGCATAGAAGGCGCCAATGCGCTTCTGGCCTTGGCAAGTCTTGGTAAGGACCTCAAACTACGCGTTCATGTAGCAATCTACATAGAGTCGCTTCCCGAAGCCAAAACTTTTTTCAAAGAACACACCTTACCAAATCTTTCGCTGAACGCCGTTAAACTTTTCCTAGACGGCTCACTGGGTGCAGAAACATGCGCCATGCTCGAGCCCTTCGAGAACTCCAATAATTTTGGTCTTAGCCTCTATGCCGATGCTGACTTGGTGAGACTCTTCAAAATCATTGAGCGCGAGGGATTGAACATTGCCGTTCATGCCATTGGCGACCGGGCTGTGCGGCGGGCATTAGATACCTTTGAAAAAATTGGCGCTTCGCCAAACTCGCCCTTTCGTCATCGCATTGAGCATGCGCAAATGATTCACGATGATGACTTGCACCGCTTTGCTAAACTTGGCATTACGGCTTCGATGCAACCAATTCACATTCGCGAGGATATTGCTCTGGCACGCCGATTGCTGGGCAAACGTCAGAGCGAACTCTATCGATTCAAATCACTGCTCAATTCAGGTGCAAGCGTCATCTTTGGAAGCGATGCGCCAATTGAAACGCCAAATGTCTTGGAAGGATGTTACTACGCCATAGAACGGCGCGATAAAGAAGGTCAGCTCTGGCACGGTAATGAACGCCTTTCGTTTGAAGAAACCTTGCGCGCCTACACCGAACAACCAAACTTGCTCATCAACAAAAGCAATCGCGGGCGGTTAGAAATCGGCTATGAAGCAAACGCCGTAATTGTGCCAAAAGATTTTCTGACAAAATTAAGACAAGGAATCCCAATACCGACGGTGATGGCAACAATGTTGTCGGGAGAGATAGTGTTCAAGGAAACGGAAAGTGGCGAGTTGAAGTTGCACTGATAAGCTGCAAAGTGCCTGACCATGAATAGAGACTTAACAGACAAACGCCTTTCACTTTTGCTGTTGAGTTCGGCGGGATTGTTGTCTATCGCCTCAATGACAGTTTTGTATCGTTTTAGCAAGGGTTTTTCAGAATCGTTGTTAGAGACAGAGTCGGGCAAAATTGCGCTTGCGGCGCTATGGCCCGCCGTGATGTTGACGGCCGCCAACTTCGTCTATCAACTCATCATTAGAAGCTCAATGCCCTTTTCTCGCCGAATGCTGATTGGTTATGTGGTGTGTGAAGTGCTCTATTCATGCTTTCTGTTTGCTTTGAAGATGTGAGAGGTGTGTTTCTTTCAGATAGTTCAACAATCCTTTGGCCGCAGCTTCGCATAAATCAAGCACAAGTTCAAAGGTTTCTGGCCCTTCACTGTAGGGGTCAGGCACTTCAAGGTAGCCGGTTTCGGGAGCGAATTCCATGAAGAGTTTGAGCTTACGCCACTGCGTGGTGCAAAGTGAGGAGACATCGGCGTAATTGCTCTTATCCATCATGATGAGATAGTCGTAATAATCCAAGTCCTCGACCTCAATACGTCGGGCGCGATGTGCCGTGAGGTCGTAGCCACGCCTTGCCGCATGTTGAATGCTACGCGAATCTGCCATATCGCCAATGTGATAGCCAGCCGTGCCAGCGGAATCAATCTCGAAGTAATCACCTAATCCTTCCGAGTCAACAAGTTTGCGGAACACGCCTTCTGCTGTAGGCGAGCGACAGATATTGCCGAGACAGACAAACAAAATTTTGACTTTGGCTGGTAGTGCAGTTGACATATGTTGAAAAAAGGTTAAGCAAGTAGAATCGGGTTATCGCGTCCTAATTCGTCTGTGTCGTCATCCGAAGGTGGTAGCGTCTCGTCGTGATGCTGAAGTTCGGTCGGGTTGATAATCTCCAACTTTTTTTGAAGAGCCGAGAGCCGTTCATGACATGCTTTGGCAAGGCGTTTCCCCTCTTCATAGAGTTCAATGGATTGTTCGAGCCCTACTTCGCCTGACTGAATGAGAGAAGCGATTTCTTCCAAGCGGGCAATCATGGCTTCAATGGTGGTTTCAGACTGTTGGTTCGGCACAGTTGATTTCGGTTCAAATTGATATAATTGAAGAATGCAATACAAAGATACAAAATGTCACGCCCTTTGATTACTGAAAAAGATGTGCTGGCGGCGGTGCGAAGCGGGAAGCGTGAACTTTACACACCGCCGAACGCGTTGATAACGCCACTGGCTCGCGATGCCGCAAAGGCACATGGATTGAACTTCGTCTCAAAAGAAGAAACCGAGAGACTGCCGCCAAATGAAATGCTCACAATTGCATTGGGTAGCGATCACAATGGATTTCAGACAAAGGCAGAGCTCAAAAAATTTCTTTCAGAAAAAAATTATCGTCTGCTCGATCTTGGAACAGAGTCGGAATATAGTTGCGATTACCCCGATTTCGCCCTTAAAGTTGGTGAGGCGGTAAGAAATGGACGAGCAACCTTCGGCATCATGATTGATGGTGTGGGAACAGCATCAGCGATTGTGCTGAACAAAATTCCGACGCTTCGAGCGGTCTCGTGCTACAATGAATTGACGGCGAAAGTTGCCCGTGCGCACAGCAATGCCAACGCACTGACACTGGGTGCAGGCACACTGGGAATTGAAGTCATTAAATCAATCGTTCATACCTTTCTGACAACGCCCTTCGAGGGCGAAAGACACGCTGTTCGTCTCGAGAAAATTCGTGCCATTGAGCAACAGTATTTACAAACCAGACATGACACCGAAACTCTACGCCTCACGTGGGTTCACCATTGACGAACTGGTCAAAATTTATGCTCGCTACTGTGCCGACTTAGCGGATGACGAATCCATTTGGATTCCGGGCTACGATGAATTCCTCTTCTACCGAAGCGATATTGAAATTCGCAAAGATGAACTCAACGAAGCACAAAGAGAAGAAGTCAGAAAGTGGGACAAAGTTGTGCTGAAAAATGCTTACAAATACTTAGTGGAGTATGAATTTGGCGACGGGTTGCTGGATGATGAGTATCGTGAAAAGCGTTATCCAGTATCCCACTGGTGGTGGTATGTCGATAGGATTAAGAAAGGAACAATGGAGCCACCGAATCTTTAACCCATCACATTTCACATGTCGGTCATTTTGATTACAGGGGCGGGCAAAGGCATCGGTCGAGCCATTGCCATAGAATTTGCTAAGCGCAAAAGCGAGGAGTTTTCGCCAAAACTGTTTCTGACCTCACGCACGCTTTCGGACTTGCTGGCGCTCAAAAAAGAATGTGAAGCCATGCGCGTCGAAACGCATGTGCTGAGCGCTGAACTGTCCAAACTGGATGAGGTCCATCGCATTTATGAAAGCGCATTGAGCCGCTTTGGACGTGTCGATTGCCTCATCAACAATGCAGGGGTTGGGCGGTTCAAAAACATTCTCGAGCTCACAGAAGAGGACTACGACTTCATCATGAACACAAACCTCAAAGGCACATTTTTCCTCACGCAGAAGGTCTTTGCTGAAATGCAGGCGCGTCAATCGGGGCACATCTTTTTCATCACATCGGTAGCGGCGGAAGTGCCGTTTGAACAAAGTGCGCTCTATTGCGCCTCAAAGTTCGGGCAGAAAGGTCTGGTAGAAGTTCTGCGCCTCTACGCAAGAAAATCTAATGTCAGAATCACCAATGTCATGCCCGGCGCAGTGGCAACCCCAATGTGGGGCGAAGCAAGAGAGAGACTATCAGAAAAAATGATGATGCCTGAAGACATTGCAAAACCAATAGTCGAGGCTTATTTGCAACCTACAAGAACCTGTGTGGAAGAAATCGTCTTGCGTCCAATTGGCGGCGATGTCTAAAGCTATGAGTGAAGAAGAGTAAGAAACTCTGCTTCGCTCAAAATTCTGACGCCAAGTTTTTGTGCCTTCTCGAGCTTAGAGCCCGCTTCGCTACCAACAACCACATAGTCGGTTTTTTTGCTCACGCTACTGGACACTTTGCCACCGCGTTTCAGCACTTCTTCTGCGGCCTGCTCACGTGTCAGCGTCTTCAACGTGCCAGTGAAGACAACTGATTTTCCCGAAAAGTGTGGGCTGTGAAACGTTGCCAATTTCTCCTCATGCATTTTCACACCAGCCCGCTTCAATTTTTCAATTAAGCGGAGTGTCGAGGGCTTTCGGAAGTAATCATAAATGCTCTTAGCAATTATGCTGCCGATTTCTTCGGTTTGCTCTAAGGCTTCAAGCGAAGCTGAAGCAAGGTCATCAATCGATGGAAATCTTCTTGCTAAAATTCTTGCCGTTGCAAGCCCAACGTGGCGAATCCCAAGGCCGAATAGCAGTCGTTCAAATGGACGAGATTTGCTGGACTCAATGGCTTCGAGAAGGTTCTGCGCTGATTTTTCGCCAAATCGTTCAAGTGCTACAAGATGCGATTTTTGGAGCGAATAAATATCAGCAACGTCGCTGATGAGCCCTTGGTTAAAAAGTTGCGCAACGATGGCTTCGCCCAAGTGTTCAATATCCATGGCGTTTCGTGAGGCATAGTGCAAGATTCGCCCTTGAATTTGGGCAGGGCAATGCTCTTCATTTGGGCAGTAAAGATTGACTTCACCTTCGAGCTTGATAAGTGGCGTTTGACACGATGGGCAATGTGTTGGCGGAACAATAGGCTTAGCGTCAGGGGGGCGTCTCTCAAGAACAACGCGGATGACTTTGGGAATGACCTCGCCAGATTTTTCGAGCACTACGCAATCGCCGATGTGCAAATCCAGCCGTGCAATTTCATCAAAGTTGTGAAGCGTGGCGCGTGAAATCGTAGAGCCAGCAAGAGCAACAGGTTCAAGTTCAGCGACAGGCGTGATTGTGCCAACTCGCCCAACTTGGTAGGTTACGCCACGCAAGACTGTTTCGGCTTGACGAGCTGAAAATTTGTATGCAATTGCCCAGCGTGGGGCTTTGGTTGTCGCTCCAAGCAGTTTCTGTTGCCGAATAGAATTGACCTTAATGACTGCGCCATCAATCTCAAAAGGCAGAGTGTGTCGCTTTTCTTCCCATTCCTTCAGGAAAGTTTCAATTTCCTTGAGCGTTGAGGCAAGCTGGCGATGCGGGCTGACTTTGAAGCCCAGTTGATCGAGCAAATTCAGCCGTTCCCAGTGCGAGACATCATCTGAAAGTGCATCGCTGGATAGGAAATAGGCCGAGAAAGTCAATTTGCGTTTAGCAACTTCGCGCGAGTCTTGTTGTTTGAGCGTGCCAGCGGTAGCGTTACGCGGGTTAGCAAATTTCTTTTCGCTTTGCTCGTTGAGCGCCTCAAAATCCTTTTTCATCATAAAGACTTCGCCGCGCACTTCGAGCTCGCCGCTCAGCAAGGTGTGTGCGTGAGTGTCGGAATCGGCTTTCAAGCGGAGTGGAATGGTCGGAACGGTTTTGAGATTGGGAGTAATGTCGTCGCCAGTGGTGCCATCACCGCGAGTTGCGCCCTGCACGAATAAACCACAGCGATAAATCAAGCTGACAGCCACACCGTCAAACTTAAGCTCACAAACAAATTCAGGTTCGTTCAGCCCCTCGGCACGGAGTTCTTTTTGAACGCGCTCGACAAAATCACGCAATTCCTCTGGCGAATACGTGTTTGAGAGCGACATCATCGGCTCTTTGTGCACAACCGTCGGAAAACTTTTTGTAACCGTGCCGCCAACGCGCTGACTGGGTGAGTCGGGCATAATAAGGTCGGGAAATTGCTGTTCAAGTTGAATTAAGCGCTCCAACAATTTATCGAACTCATAATCGGAAATGATGGGCTCTGCAAGCACATAGTAGCGGTAGTTATGTGCTTCGATTTCTTCTCGCAACCGCTTGAGCTCGGCCTCAGCTTGAGATTTCGTCATGGCACAATGCAAGTTGAAATAACGGGCAATTTAATTCAAGTGAACGGTAAAGAAGACCCCCAATTTTTTGATTCAACGGTGATAGGCGATTGCCGTAGAAGTTGCGTTAAAAAAAATTGACGATTTCTTAACGCAAATTTGATACCTGTAACCGCCTGCTTGTTTCAAACACATTGTATTTTGAAGAACAGATTTGAGTCAGTGGGAATGAATGAACAGAATCATGAAAATGAAACACAAGACGTTGATTTTGGCGCTTTTCTTTTCCCTCGGCTCTTCATTTCTGGTCTCGCTACCTGCCATGTCGCAGGGACGTTTGTTCGGTCGCGTGATTGATGAAAACGGCAAGCCTGTGCCAGCGGCTACGGTTTTTGTGAGCAATGGTAGCATAAATCGTGCGGCGCTAACTAATGCACAGGGTTACTATGTCTTTCTCGGAGTTGAAGAAGGTAGGTATTCGCTCAAAGTGTTCAAGACGGGCTTTCCGAAGATAAGTCGAGAAAACATTGCGATTGCTGCTAATTCGATTTCTCGGCACGACTTCAAACTTGGAGGAGAAGCTTTAAGCAATATGCAAGTGGCCAGTGTGGTGCGTGAGCGTAGGAGCAAAGGAGAGATTAAACCCACAAGTCCGAAACTGGAAAATCCGACAGAAAAGACGGAAGCAATTGTCGTGAAGAATGAAGTTGGGGAAACCGAAGAGTTAGATGAGAGCGAGGTTGAGCAAATCAAGAAGGCGGAAGAGACCGCAATGGAAGAAGAGGCGGCACTGAATGTTGCGGCTGAAAAGGAAGTAACCATAGAAGGAGGCATTGCTGCCATTCAGAAAGCAATCAGGTATCCTGAAACGGCGCTCAACTTAAAAATTGAAGGCAAGGTTGTGGTGCGTGTTTTTGTTGGGCGTGATGGCTCGCCGCTGCGAATGGAAATCATAAAATCAGCCCATGAACTCTTGGACGAGGAAGCCCTACGCGTGATAAGCGAAAATGCAAAATTCACGCCTGCCGTCGTGAATGGAAAAAATGCTATCGGGGTTATTACCATTCCAATTACCTTCAAAATTGGCAAAGTGGTCTGGTAAGTTGTAGCATGTGCTCGGAAGGCGTTACACTGCAACGCCTTTTTGTTTCGAGACGGGCATGCGATATGTTTGTAGAAAATATGTATTGGCTCTGTTCAGATGAAATCACTCGAACCACCCGTTTTGTATCAAGAACTGTCCGAACTGCTCACGGAGCAAGTTAATCCGAACACAAGGCACATTGATGAGTGTTCGCCGCTGGAAATTGCACGGCTGATTAATGAAGAGGATAAAAAAGTTGCACAGGCTGTTGAGCAAGAACTGCCGCAAGTGGCTAAGGCAATTGAGCTGGTGACTGATGCATTTAGGTTGGGCGGGCGGCTGATTTACATCGGTGCGGGCACAAGTGGTCGGCTTGGCGTATTGGATGCGGCGGAGTGTCCGCCAACTTTCGGTGTCAAACCCTCGCAAGTCCAAGGTATCATTGCAGGTGGCAGAAAGGCTATGTTCAGAAGCCTAGAAGGCGCAGAAGATAATGCACAGGCCGCAGAAGAAGCACTCAAAAAAATCAAACTGAATCACCACGATGTCCTGTGTGGCATTAGTGCCTCTAAACGCACGCCGTTTGTAGTGGCAGCGCTCAAATATGCCCGACAGGTAGGGGCGAAAACCATTTTCCTAACCTCCAATCCAACCGTAACCGAAGAAGTGGATGTGTTGATTCGGACACTGGTTGGTGCGGAGGTCATCATGGGCTCAACGCGCATGAAGGCGGGCACATCGCACAAAATGGTGCTCAATATGATTTCCACCGGCGCAATGATTTTATGCGGGAAAACCTACGGCAACCTCATGATTGACCTCCAGCCAACAAACCAGAAACTCATAGAACGCACGAAACGCATTTTCATCTTGGCGACAGGCGATGATTACGAAACAGCCGAAGCCTTCCTGAAGCGAGCCGGTGGAAAGCTGAAAACGGCTATTGTGATGCGGCTTGCAGGCGTCTCAAAAAAAGAAGCGGAAGCACGCTTGAAACAAGCGCAAGGGTTCGTAAAGCGTGCAATTGCCATGGGGGCTAATCGTTATGCCTGAACTAAGAGAAAATCAATAGTGCGCCGTTGCCTATCGACACTGTGCACCTTAATCCGCACGCGCTTTCCTAATTGCAACTTGCGATGTGTGCGTTTGCCGACCAGTGCATAGATGCGCTCGTCAAATTCGTAGTAGTCGTCTTGTAGGTTCTTGATATGGACTAATCCCTCAACATTCAAATCATCAATGCGCACATAGATGCCGAACTCGGTAACGCCTGAAATCACGCCGCTGTAAATGTTGCCAATGTGTTCGGAGATGTATTCGACTTGTTTGAGTTTGATAGAGTCGCGTTCCGCTTCGGTGGCCAAGCGCTCTTGAGTACTGGCATGGTCGCAAATTTTCGGAATCAAGGCAGAAAGGGCTTTAAGCCGTGCCTGACGCATTTTTTTGTTCTGTTGGCGTAGCGTTTCATATTCAAAAAGCAAGCGGTGGGTAACCAGGTCGGGGTATCGACGAATAGGCGATGTAAAGTGCAGGTAGTAGTCGAATGCTAAGCCGTAGTGTCCAATGTTTTTATCGGAATAAACGGCCTTCGCCATGGAACGCAAAGCCACTTCATTAACAAGCGTTTCTACAGGCGAACCTTTAACATCATGGAGCAACTTTTTGAGGGCGTGCGAAGAAGCCGTGTCGTTGTTGAGAGCATTCTTTTTCAGTTCCAGTTTGTATCCCAATTTTTTGACAAACTCCGAAAGCAGTTTGATTTTTTCAGGAAGAGGTGAGTCATGCACCCGGTAGATGCATGGGTAGGCTAATGCTTCAGTTTGGTAGTGTGTAGCGATGTGCTCGGCAACGGTTTTATTGGCAAGAAGCATAAATTCTTCAATCAATCGATGGCTATCGAGCCGAAGTTTTTTAATGACTTCAATAGGTTTGCCATTGGCGTCGAGCTTGAACTTAACCTCTTCGGTATCAAAATCGATAGCGCCGTTGTTCATGCGCGCTTTATTAAGATGTTTGGCTAAGCGGTGGAGCATGAGGATTTCTTCGCAGTATTCGCCTTCGCCAGTCTCAAGAATGGTTTGCACTTCTTCATAAGTGAAGCGGCGGCGTGAGTGAATAACCGTCTTAACGATTTGATAATCTTGAACTTCAGCGAGTTCATTGAGCCTAAATATCACCGAGTAGGCGAGTCGATCGACGTGTGGATTTAGGCTACAAATGTTTTCAGAGAGGTTTGAAGGGAGCATGGGGATGACGCGGTCGACAAGGTAGACCGAAGTAGAGCGTTTTCGGGCTTCTTCATCGAGTTTTGTGCCTTCGCGAACGAAGTGAGAGACATCGGCAATGTGGACCCCAACGATAAAATCACCATTATCGGCGCGTTCAATCGAGAGTGCATCATCAAAATCCTTGGCGTCGAAGGGGTCAATAGTAAAGACAACTTTGTGTCGTAAATCTAATCGCGACGCCAGTTCTTCCTCTGAGATTTCGTCAGAGAGGCGGTTGGCTTCTTCGATGACGGCTTTTGGGAAGGTAGCATCAATGCCATATGAGCGTGCGATAGCGGCAACTTCGGCACGTGAGTCGCCAGCCTTCCCTAAGACTTCTTTTACCTTTGCGGTCAGTGATGTATCGGAGTTGAATGTGAACTTGTGGATAACGACTTTGTCGCCGTCTTCGGCTTGGGCGGCATCTTTTTGTTTAATGGTTATATCGGGCAGGATGCAGGAATCGTCAGGAATGAACTTAAAGGCGCGACGCGTGCGGCGAAGTATGCCGACAAGTTCGGTGCGTGTGCGTTCTAAGACGGCTGTGATTTTGCCCTCGAAGCGTTTTGACCATGTGGTGCGGGGTTTGGACTCATCGTAGGGTGAGTTTGTGATGAGAACGCTCACTATGTCACCATCAAGAGCGCGCTTGATATGTTCAGCAGGCACGAAAATTTCATCATCGTAGCCTTCCACAGTAACGAAGCCGTAGCCATTGGGGTTCGTGCGCAACTTGCCAACATAGGCTTTACCAAGTTCGTATTTAGCTTTTTTCTTTTCAGCTTTGAGGTGTTCAATCGCATCGCGTTTGGGATAGACAGCAGTTTGAACGCGTCGCTCAATAATTTCCGAAGGAGGAGTGTCGGCGGAAGGAGCAAAGTATCGCCGCTCACTGTCTTTGTCAACGCTACCGGCTTCGTGAAGGCGGTGCAGAACATACCAAAATCCAGGAATTTCGTCGTTACTGTCGTAGCCCAAGGCGCTAGCAAGTTCGCGTGAGCGATAGCGCTTGCCTTCGTTTTCGGAAAGAAAGTTAAGAATTTCAGCCGCAACAGATTTTTCGCCTTGACGAATCAAGAACTCCATCACACGCTCCATATCGTCAGGACGGGGGTAATGGCGTTTACGCTTTGAGTTGCGGCCATGAGGCTGATGATGCGACTTCTTTTTGGACATGGCTGATGAGTTGAACAGGAAGGAAATTATCGGAGTAAGACATCAATCCCGTGAGTCTATGAAACCGTACGCTTTGTGGGTTTGAAGGCCTCAATGCAAAGTTGAGCCGTACAGTGAGCAAGGTCATCGTGGTCGTTGCTTGCAATCACAACAAGAGTTTGTGAGAAGAACTCTTGAAGCTTGTTCCAAAATAAGGTTTTACCATTGTCATCGAGCGTTGCTGTGGGCTCGTCAAGAAAGAGAAACTTGGGTTTTGATGCAAATGCTTGAATGAAGCGCAGGCGTTGAATCATGCCTGATGAATACACCTTGACACGCTTGGATTTAGCGTCCGACAAGCGAAAGTAATCAAAAAGTTCATCAAGTTCACGCTTGAAAATGGGCTTTCCTTTTGCTCGCAACGCAAACAAAACATTTTCAATTCCTGAAAGTTCATCGTAAAAATTTAAGTAAGGCGAGACGAATCCAATATGCGGGCGCGTCGCATCAGGCGTTAGGGCAGTGCCGTCAAGCAGGTAGCGAACAGTTCCCGACGTTGGGGAAGCCTGTGCGGCAAGAATTTTCAGAAGCGTGGATTTTCCGCTCCCGTTTGCCCCTGTAATCGCCAGCCACTCCGACGGCGAAAGTGAGAGCGAAAGCTTTTCGAAAATAACTTTACGGTCGTAGACTTTTTTAAGTGCGTCGGCCTGAAGCCATATCATATTTGCGTATCTTACCAAAATTCTTAAAAGGAGAACGAAAATGAAAAAGTTAATGCTTGCTGGGCTTGCATTAGTATCAGCAACAGCGCTCTATGCACAAGCCGATTGGTTCGGCAGAAAACCCATGAGCATGCCAACCGAGCCGGTTACAACCTCTGCTGTCCCAAAACTCCTGCAAGGTGAAAGAAAGTTATCGTTAGAAAGTGAAAGTAACGCAAGTGCCTCACAACTGGAATCGCGTGAGCCATCTGCGCCCACATTTCTGCGCGGAACGGGCGCGGGAAGAAAATCAGGATTCACCTTCATGCAAGCCACAGGCTACGGCTTCGGCGCGCTCTTCGGCATTACTGCCGCGCCACGCTTAGGCTACATCTTCGAGAACGGCTTCTATCTCGGTGCCTCATATCAAATCAGTTTCGGCTCAACCTTTTTCAATCCGCTTTCTCCAACATTTGACGCTTCGACAAGTGCCATCGCACAATCGGCAACGGTTGAAATCGGTCATGAAACCAGTTTCAAACTGCTTGGACTAACCTTTTACAACCGTCCTTATCTTGGGCTTGGTTTGCTAAACGTGCCTTTCCTTGAAGAAAATGTGCGCGCGTTCAACCCGCAAAATCGCAACACAGCAGCGATGCCTCCATCGGGAATCAATGTGTTCGGAACGGTAGGCAACGTGCTTTACTATCGCTTTGAAGACCTTAAACTCGTGCGCGGCTTAACGCTGGGTCTCGATGCGCGATACATGGTGCTCAATCAAGCCAGCGCATTCGGCTTGTTCTTCACAACCGGAATTCGGCTCTTTTAACTGAACTACATTCAAAAAACCTTTACTTGTTTCGCTCGTGGTTACTCGTTGCGTCTGCTTTAATCAATCGTTTGAAAATCTGAAATGCTTGATGGAATTAAAAAACCTGAAAACATTTGAAGAACTCAAAGGCGAGGTTGTCTTCGGAGAGAAGTGCAAGATGTGCGTTCCCTACGTGCAAAAGATGATTGAAACAGGAAAGACGATGTTCCCTTACGTTCCAAACGTTCAAGAAGTAAAATCGCTCTTAAAATCTTGACGCTGGTTATCCAACAAGTCATTTAACGCGCCAACGCTCATTGCGCCGAGCGGCAATCCCACAAGAAATCCCGTAACCATTCTTGTTGGAAAGATGTTATGATAAACGTGCAAGTAACCGCAAGCGACATCAATCGCGACAAGCCCGCCTGAAATCCCCAATAAAATCAAGTATCTACGGCGATTTTCGGAAGTGAACATTGGCAAAAGCAGCGCGCCAACGGCAATGCCCAAGTAAATGAACGTGCAACGCGCGCAAATCGCCATCGGAAATCCGAAGAGCTCAAAACAGCGATGGGCTTTTTGATGACAAACGCCGCGAAAGAGCGTGTAAAAAGTCGTGTTCCCGTGAACCGCTTCGTAGGGCGCAAGTATTGCAAGTGCAAGCAATAGAAGCATTGCAAAGGCAACAACCACTCGCAGAAGAAGTGAGCGAAAAAAATCAGAGCGCATCGAGAACATCAGTAGCAGAAGGATTGTGAGTGGATTCAGCGGCTTTTTGTCCTGCAAGGCCGTGCAAATAGGCGGCAAGAGCCGCGGCAACATCAAGCGAAAGTCCTTGTGCCGCAAAGGCAGTAATCATGCCAGCCAGCACATCGCCTGTGCCCGCGGTTGCAAGAGCCTCTGTGCCCGTGTTGTTGAGGTAAAACTTTCCATTTGAGGCAATCAAGGTTGGCGCGCCTTTCAGCAAGAGACCAAGACGAAATTCCGAGGCAAAGGCTTTCGCATAGAACAGTCTATCGGAATCAATCTCTTTGACCGAAGTTTGAATGAGGCGAGAAAATTCGCCCAAGTGCGGTGTAAGCAAGGCATGCTCTAAACGAAGTTGCGAAAGCAACCCTAATTCGGCAATCGCATAGAGCGCGTCGGCATCGAGCACGAGTTTCTTTTGGGCAAGAAGTGGCGAAGTGAGCAGTTTCGCAATCAAGGCTTGTCGTTCAGGCGTCCTACCCAAGCCACAGCCGATAAGCACAGCATCTGCCCACGCCATTTTTTCTAAAATCTCGGATTCGGTTTGTGTAATTAAAATCGCTTCGGGAACAACGCTATGGACGAGATTGAACGCTGATGGGGGAACAGCGGCGCAGATGTAGCCCGCACCGCACTTAAGCGCGGCACGAAGCGAAAGAAGCAATGCTCCCATCATAGAACTCACCTCGCTCTGATGACCCGCAACGATTAAGACTTTGCCATTCAAATGCTTTGCACTTTGCTTTTGGCGAATGGGCAGATGCGTTGAAACAAACGCTGCATCAACAAGGCGCATGGCATCAGGCTTGACGAGAAAGTGCGGAATAGAGATATCGGCGATGCGAATCTCGCCGCAGACTTCGCGCCCTTTTCCGAAGAAAAATCCTGACTTCAAAAAGGCAAGTGAAATGGTTAAATCGGCTTCGACGCACAGCGTTTCGGCTTCGCCGGTCGTGCAGTCTAATCCTGTTGGTGAATCAAGCGCAACCACAAACGCACCGTGATGATGCTTTTTATGATTGATAAGCGAGACGGCTTCTTGAATGAGTGGCGAAAGCGAGGGGCGCAGTTCCGAAGCCAATTCAAATGATTGCTTTTCAGGTTCAGAGAGTTGTGCTTCGGAAATGCTCGGCAAATACGGATTATTGGCTTCGTGGTGCTTGAGACCTTTCGGGTGGTCGGTGCGTTTATAGCCTGTGCCTAAAATTGCATCAACGATGAGGTCGTAGTGTTTCGTATAAATGACTTCGGGCAAAGATTCATCGGCTTCAAAAATGCGAAGCGAATCCGTGTAGGAAACATACTGCGTGAGGATTTTCAGCGAGGCTGCACCGTCTTGTTTGAGCAAATCGGTTTTGCAGAGATAGGCTAAATCGACTTGCGCACCGTGATTGATGAGATGCCGCGCCAGCACAATCCCATCGCCACCATTGTTGCCTTTGCCACACAGCACCAATACCGATTTTCCAGCAAGAGAGCGAAACCGCTCAAGCAAGATGTTGCAAGATTCTTTCCCTGCAAGTTCCATCAGTTGTTTTTCGGTGATGCGAAGTTTGACGACAGCATCATAATCAACTTCGCGCATTTCTTGTGCAGTCAGAATTGGCAACATTTCAAATGAAATTAAAAGTTGAGTTGAAATGTAACGCGAGGCTCAACGCGACGAATTGGCTTATAGCGTAAAATCGCACCGCCATCATCGCGCACGGCTAAATAAGTCCATTGGTAAATGACCGAAAGAAGCAAATACGGATATGGGAAGTAACCAAGTTCGACGATAGAAAGGCTACGGTCATCGAGCGTAAAGAGTTCGGTTTCGAAGCCGAGGTCGCGCTTGTAGTAATCGGCGCGAAAATAAACGGAAGGAATGGCATCAACGAGCCGTGCGCCCAAGTGAAGTTGTCCGCCGCGTGGCGTGCGATACAAGCGTTGGTAACTTCCAAACAATCGAACTTTGCCTAAAATCACGCCGCCTAAATCGCCATACACGCCAGGACCAGGTGCACTGAAATTTGCAAGTTCATTTGCACGGGTAATGACTTGTCCGTTTTCAAACGAAAGGAATCGGTCTTGCTCATAAATTGCGTCGAAGTAAGCAAACTGAAATTGGTCGCCAACAACCCGATGCTCCAAGCGCAAGGAAAGTTGAACAACACCCAGCACATTTGGAACAGTGCCCGTAACGCCAATCGCCAATCCAGAACCGTAACCGATGATTTTAACAATGTCCATATAAGCGTCCATTTCAAAAATGGGAGAGCGCAAGAGAGGCAAACCGGCATCAATGCCAACAACGGTCAAATTGCCACGACGAATCGCCAGCGAATCATAAAACAATTCCCGACCGTTTGATGTGCTGACCAAGCCACCACCGCGAGTGACGTTTGCCTGACGACTAAAATCAGCGACATAACTTGCGCCGAGTTGTAACTTGGAAAGCAAAGGAATATCCGTTGAAAAGAGCGGGCGAGTGTAAGCGCGAACACCAACAATGTTGAACGTTGAAAGGTCGCTAATCATGGATTCAAAGCCATAGTTTCCAAAATCCATATCGAACTCCAAGCCGACGCGCCGTGCATCGTAACTGCCATTGTTGCGATAAAGATGGACGATTGAGCCATGTCCAAGTCGTGTGAAATCCAACTGCCCAACGCGAATGTAAAGACTATCATATTTATTGCCGTAGCGCACATAACGAATGAGGCGCAAATATGAGGAAATGCCATCGTTCCAATCTTCTTGGCGAAGTTGTCCGCTTTGATTGATACGCAAATTCACATCAAGCCCAATGCCGACTTTGCCGAAGGCGAGGTCAGGCGAAAAATTGAGGGTATAAAAAACATCGCCGCCAAAGGTCGTAATGCCCAAGCCGCCGCCGCCGCGTGCTTCACCTTGAATGCCTTGATAGAGAAGGTATGCATCGCTCGTTGAGCCTGCTTGTGCGAAGAGATGAAGAGGAAAAAAAATCACGGAGAGAAGAGAGCAGATACGGTTCATAAATGTTTGCTGGTTGTGATATTTCTTGAGCAAAGTCAAAGTTAAACCAAAAAGGCAAATGCTGAAAAGACAGCGTCGTGCGGCGTGCGGATGGTGGATTGCGAATTTTCTATTTTGCCTCTTGCTTCTCATTCTTCATTACTCATTACTTCATTGTTCAAAAATGCAATGCCGGCTCGCGGGAAAAAGGAACTTGGTGCGGTTTATACGCCGAAGCCGATTATTGAGTTTATGCTTTCACGCTTGAGGCTTTCCTCAAGCGAGCCACTGTCAGTGCTTGAACTTGCGTGCGCCGATGCGCCGTTTCTTTCAGCGTTTCAAGAAAAATTTGGCAAACATCACTACTGTGTCGGCGTTGAAATCGACGGCGACGTACTGCCGAAGCAAGAGTTAGAAAATCTTGAACTACACAATCAAGATTTTCTTTTGTGGGAAACCACGCAACATTTCAATGTGGTGCTTGGCAATCCGCCCTACGGCATTATCGGTAATGAAGCGCATTACTCAATTTCTGAATACAAGAAGCGCTCCACGACATGGCGCGGCAAATACAACATCTACGGCGCCTTCATTGAGAAATCGGTCAGACTGCTTAAACCCAACGGACAACTCTGCCTCATTGTGCCAGCAACTTGGCTCGTGTTAGATGATTTCATCTTGCTCCGAAAATTTCTTGCCGAACAAGGCGAGTTGCACATTCATTATCTCGGCAAAGCGTTTGGAAAAGTCAATGTGGTGGCGGTGGTGTTGCACTTTATCAAACATGCTTCGCGAACACTGTGGCTTTATGATGGTGAAATCTTACAAGTGAAGAGAGAAAATTACGATGGCGATTTAATCGCATTTGAAGACGATTTCACACAAGCATTTGAGCAGAAGCATCAAGCGCAATTAGGAGATTTCTTTCACATTCACTTTGCTGCACGAAGCCCCGAAATAAGGAAAAGTGCGATTGTGTTTTCAGAGAAAGGCAAAGGCAGAACGCCGCTTCTGACAGGGCGAAATCTGAAACCCGACGCGATTGATTACGAGACAAATTACACAGGCTTATACGCTGTGCATCATCGTGCCAAAGAATCTGCGCGCGTTTTATGGCTTTCTGCACATTGTTGTAGGGCATACAAAGGGCGCGAAAGTCGTTGCCGCATTTGATGAGCGGTGCTATGTGTGGCGCGAGGAATTTCATCTCGTCCCAAAATGTGCAATTGATGAACGCGCCGTTGTGGCATATCTCAATAGCGAACCCGTTCAGCGATATGTTGCCACGCGCTATCGCGACATGATTCCGCACCTAACGAAGACGCAACTTCTGCGCCTGCCCTTTCCAGCCGATTTGATTTGACAAGATGACAGTTCGGAGTGAGAACGCTGGTGTAGAGACACTCACGCTTTCAGAAAAGCATCGTGTATTCAAAGGCTTTGAGGTAGTTCTAATCACACATGGTGTTCATATTGATTTGCTGTATCAAAAGTGGCTGTATTTAAAACAGCTTTGGCATGTATTGCTGAGAGTATGTTGAGCCTCTGAAAGGTAAAAGGTTGAGCGGCAAGTGTCAGGGCGTTCAAGCAGAAACGCTCGACGGCAAACGCAGGTTAGGTTTCTATGCAATGCAAATCTCTAAACAAGCTTGCGTATATTTCAAACAAGATTTCATCAACTTTTAACAACGATTGCACTATGAACTTTCCACGATGTGATTTAATGCCTGCCGAAGATGGCTTTTATTGCCAATGTGTGGGCTGTGAGGTGGTTTCTAACTCAACGCCCGGCTGTGTAATTCGTGAAAAACCCGATGGAATTTATGAGTATAACGGCACAACGCCTCATGGCGGTGTGAAGGCAGTTTTAATTTTTACCAACGACGAAGGCGAAATTGTGCCGAAGCCCGATGCAAAGCATGTGGAAATCCGAGAGTTTGATGCCAAAGGCAACATGCTTGCTGTGCAGTTCGGCGTTGCTGACCCGCAAGGCTTTCCGCTCGAGTAAAGTTCAGGCGTTCAAAGGGAGAATCAAAAAATGAACAACACGACCGACGCGCCGCAACTGGTTGACATAAACATCATCGGCGGCGGACCGACCGGAATTTTCGCCGCCTTCCAATGCGGCATGAATGACCTGACTGCGCGCATTATTGAATCTATGCCCCAATTAGGCGGACAGCTCACTGCGCTTTATCCTGAAAAATACATCTACGATGTTGCGGGTTTCCCTGAAATCACGGCGGCGGACTTGGTCGAGCAACTCTGGGAACAGGCCTCAAAATTTGAGCCCGAGGTGCGATTGAACGAGCAAGTCATGCGAGTTGAAAAACAACCTGACAGCACGTTTTTAGTTCAAACCTCAACGGGCGAAACTTATCCTTCACGCGCCGTTGTGATTGCAGCAGGGCTGGGTTCGTTTTCGCCACGCAAACTCGAGCAACTCGGCGATATTTCGCATCTTGAAAATAAGTGCGTCTTCTATGCCGTGCGCAAGGTTGAGACTTTCAGAAACAAAAGAGTGGTCATTGTGGGCGGCGGCGATAGCGCGCTCGATTGGACCATGGGACTTTTAGACATTGCCAAGCGCATCACGCTCGTGCATCGCATGAAGCACTTTCAAGGGCATGGTAAAACGGTCGCCGACGTGATGGACGCCAAAGAGCAAGGCAAAATTGATGTCTATCTCCAAACCGAAGTGAGCGAACTGGTTCTCGAAGGCGACACGCTCCGCAAAGTGGTTCTGGTCTCAAAGCCCGACCGTTTTGAAGTGGATGCCGATATACTCTTGCCGCTCATCGGCTTTAAGTCCGATTTAGGACCGATTAAAACCTGGGGTTTGGAACTGAACGGCAATAAAATCGTGGTGGATTCTATGATGAAAACATCTATTGATGGCATCTATGCGGCAGGGGATGTAGTCAGTTATCCTGGCAAGTTGCACTTGATTCAAACGGGATTGAGCGATGCGGCAATGGCGGTTCGGCACAGCCTCACCTACATTCACCCCAACACCGTGCACAAGCATCAATTCAGCTCGATTAAATTCGCGGCGAAAAAATCTTAATCCGTCATGCCCAAAAACCTCGTCAAAGTCGGGCTGGTGCAGATGTCTTGCACCAAATCGCCGAAAGAAAATCTCGAAAAAGCTATTGACTTCATCTGCGATGCGGCACAGAAAGGCGCAAAAATCATCTCGCTTCAAGAACTCTTCAATACGCTTTACTTCTGCCAAACTGAAGACTACGCGCCGTTTGACTATGCTGAGCCGATTCCCGGAAAAACCACCCACACACTTGCCAAACTTGCCAAGAAACTCAAAGTCGTGCTGATTGCACCGATGTTTGAAAAGCGCGCACAAGGCGTTTATCATAATACGGCCGCGGTCATTGATGCCGACGGCACCTATCTTGGCAAATACCGCAAAATGCACATTCCTGACGACCCTGGCTTTTATGAAAAATTTTACTTCACACCCGGCGATTTAGGCTTCAAAGTCTTTCACACGAAATATGCAACCCTTGGTGTCTTGATTTGTTGGGACCAATGGTATCCCGAAGGCGCACGCCTGACTGCGTTGCAAGGCGCACAAATTCTGTTTTACCCGACCGCCATCGGCTGGGCAACTTCGGAACGCAACCAAACCACAAGAGACACACAGCACGACGCTTGGGAAACCATTCAGCGAAGCCACGCGATTGCAAATGGCGTATTCGTTGCTGTTGCCAATCGTGTCGGTACGGAATACGCACCCCATTCTGACGAAGGATTAGAATTCTGGGGACAAAGTTTCATCGCAAACCCGTTTGGCATTATGCTGGCCAAAGCCTCACGCAATAAGGAAGAAATCCTGCTGGCCGAGTGCGACCTTTCCCGAATTGACTTTTATCGTCAACACTGGCCGTTCCTACGCGACCGCCGCATTGATATGTATCACGACCTCACCAAACGCATGATTGAACAGAATGGGGAATAAAAAAGCGATAATCAGAACGCATTGATGATACCGAAATGCACTTTGCCTGTTGAGAAGGTGTCGCCTTCGCCAAGTGCGTAACTAATGCTCATCAGGCCAAGTGGTGTATCGACTCGGGCTCCAATGCCCACACCGCGTCGCCACCCACGCAGCGAGCCATCAAGCACATTGAGAGGATTTTGAGGCTTAAAAAAATATCCGACATCATAAAATCCAAACAAGAACGCTTTGCGCGAGAGTAAAAATCGATACTCCGTATTCAGCCACATCAGTTGCGAAGCGAGGAACTGTTGTTCACGATAGCCGCGCAAGTTCTGCGCCCCGCCAAAGCGCATTAAATCGGAAAATTGAATTTCATCGGCTAAAATGGCCTCGCCGTGAAAACGCAACAGAAGCACCTGACGCTTGAAGGTGCGTTGATAATACTCGGCTTCAAACAAAATGCGCTGTTGAAGGACCTTTGTTTTAACAGGATAAATTGCAAGAAGTGAATCAGAAGCCGTGATAAGTTTTCTGCCAATGCGATAATCATTGCGGAAATAAAAGCCTGATTGCGGGCTGATGGGATAATCCCGAGAATCGTAAATCACCCCGAAGCCTGTGAGCGTGATTGTGGTTGGGAAAATCACTTGTGCAACCGCGGCGCCTTCAAAAATCGGGTTGATGTCTTCGCGCATGAGCGAGGAAGTAATGAAAAAATTATCGGCAAAGCGATACGCAGCGGAAAGCCCAAGTTGGAGTTGTGTGAAAGTGGAATCTTGTTTGAGTTGCATAAAATCAAAAATGAGGTTCAATGGCAAGCCAACGAAATATGGCTCTTGGTAGCGCAGGCGCGTATCTTGGGTGAACTGGTTGGGCTTCATCCATTTGACATCGAGCCGCCGTCCTGTTCCGAACATATTTTGAAGCGAGATGTTAATGAAGCCTGTGAAAAATCCCGCGTCGTTTGGGTTGTTCGGATTTTGCGGCGGCTGATAGCCAAGAAGGCCATCAAATGTATTCGGATTGCCTTCGACAAGTTCAACCTTGATAATTGCCTCGAGCGTATCGTCGTTCTTGTTATTCACGATGAGCAGTTCAGGCGGAAAGACACGCTCAAAGAAATTGGTGCGCTCCAATCGTGTTTGAATGAGATTAAACTTTTCTTCGTTAAAGGCTTCGCCCGCACGAAAACGAATTTCCCGCTCAATGACCTCCGGCTTGGTGGATTGATTGCCGAAAATCCTTGTCCCAACCAGTTTGGTGAATTTGCCTTCCTGAATGTCGAGTTCGACTTCAAGGCGTGGCTGTTGAAGGCCCGCTACTTCTTCATAGACGATGCGTGGCTCTTTGAGAAAGACTTTTGTAAATGGGCGACCGAGCGATTCGTATTTTTTCAAAATTTCATCAATGTCGTTCTCGAGTGTAGCTTGCACGAGAGGTTCGCCAACGTCAGTGTCGCAAAGTTCGGCAAGCTCTTCATCAGAAAGAACTCTATTGCCGTGAAAGGTAAGTTTTGAGATGAGGAAGCGATGGCCTTCGGTGAGGTAAACGGTAAGTCTGGGCGGCGTAATGATGAGACTATCGATGCGAAAGTCGTAGTAGCCCAGTTCTTGGTAGATGCGTGAAAGTCGTTCAAATTTCTCGGCAAAGCGTATAGAATCATATTGCTGTGGAAGCGCAAAGATGCCGATAAATTGGCTCTCCGAAAGGGCATGGTTGCCAATGAAGTCAATTTCACGAATGATGGGGGCAGGCTGTGCCAAACTTTGACTGGCTAAAAGAAGCAACACGCAAAAAAAAACATTGAGAAACACACGCCTATGAATTTTGAAAATGTTTTGTAGAAACGTTTTCGTAAATTCGCTTTGCATCAGAAAAAAAACAATTTCTTTAGGCACCAACCGCATTTCAAAAATCAATGACGATAACGACGCAATTTTTTCCCTCAAGTCTCTTGCGCGCTGTAGTGCTTTTGTTACTGCTTTGCGCAAGTCAGCGCGTCTGTGCACAAGAAGAAGACTTCCAACCAAAGGTTATCTACAACAAGCTGGAAACCATCGGCGACCCCATATTTCCAAGCGATGGTGTAGCATCGCTCTTTGTAAGCGGCAATTATCTTTATGTAGCGACCAACACAAATGGATTGCAAGTCTTTGACATTAGTGAGCCTTTCACGCCTGTCTTGGTAAGTAGCCTGCGCGACCTTTCCATTCCTACAAGTGGCATAGCGCGCAAGGAAAACTATCTCTACATATCTGACAATGTCAATGGCATTGATATCATCAATATCTTGAACCCTCGTGCGCCTGTCTGGAATGGAAGTGTGAAAACTGCATCAGGCGAATCATGGGATTTGTGCATGGACGAGAACGGCGAGTATCTCTATGTTGCTACAGGCAAAGGAGGAGTTGAAGTGTGGAGTTTGAAAGACCCAGCAATGCCAACGCGCGTGGCCACAACAGCCTCGCTACTCTTTTGGAACTTTGCGTGGGGCGTTTCATATGATAACGGAAAACTTTATGTAGCAGACCGAGAAGGGGGTGTCAAAATCCTCGATGTCAGTCGCCCAACGCAACCGAAATATGTTGGGGCTTATACAGGCTCAACGACCTGCCGATTTGTACGCTTCAAAGATGGAATACTGTATCTTGGCAACGGTGCAGGCGGCTTTGAAGTCGTCAACATCAGAACCCCCACGCTGCCCACGCGCATATTCCAGACCAACTACAACTTGCCGCAGGTCATTGGCGTTGAGATGTATCCGCTGAATCCCAACATGGTCGTCGTGGCTACGGGTCGTTCAGGGCTGGCAATTTACGACACGCGCGAGTTCGGCAAACTGAATGCACGACCCTTGGATAAGCAACTGGGCAACGGTTCTGAAATTACCCACATTGCCTTTTCGGGGCACGCAATTTATGCAGGAAGCACCGACAGAGGCTTTCAAGTCTTCAACTACAACCTCACGCCAGTTTTCACGAACACGAAGAATCATGTTGTGAATGAAAATGAACTAATTTCTTACACCATTGAAGGTCACGACCCCGATAGCAGTCGCATAGTGGTTTCGCTGATGGAACAAAACGGGGTGTTCCCAACAGGCTTTCGTTACGACCAACTCACACGCACTTTTTCTTGGACCCCGACCTTTGAACAATCAGGGCTTTACACCTTTACCGCCACGATTCAAGAGCAAACGCCTGACGCACTGTCGCGCAGTGAAAGTTTTACGATTGAAGTCAAACACATCAATCGACCGCCCACCTTGCCGCAACCACGCGAGCATACCATTACCGAAGATTCGACCTTTGCCTACACGATTCCCGAGGGCTCTGACCCTGATGTTGAAGATGCGGGCAAACTAACCTATGAGGCTTCGAACTTACCGCGCGGCGCAACCTTTGACCCACTGACACGCACGTTTTCTTGGACGCCCGACTTCACTCAAGCCGGTGATTACACCATTACCTTCACAATCAAAGATGCAAACTCCGACGGCGCAAATGACAACAAAGACACGCTCACCGATTCCAAAGAAATGAAATTGCGCGTCGACAATGTCAACCTCAACCCTGAATTTGTGCGACTCGAGCCCCAAACCTTCTACGAAAATAAGCCGCAAACTTTCACGATTTCCGCAACTGACCCCGATGCCGAAGACGCAGGCAAACTCACTTACAAAGCCACCAAATTGCCCGAAGGCGCAACCTTCGACCCTAATACGCACACCTTCACTTGGACACCGACATTTGAACAAGCAGGCGAGTATGTCGCTGAATTTGAAGTCGAAGACCAAGGACTCGATTTCAAGCTCAAGCCCGATAAGGAATTCGTGCTGAACGACACGATGAGCGTCTTTATCACCGTTAAGCAAACCAACCGTGCACCATCGTTTGCCACAATTGAGCCAAAGACCGTAAAAGAAAACGAACTGCTCACCTTCACAACGCCCGCCAGCGACCCCGACCGCGAAGATGCCGGCAAACTCTCGTTCTCGGCAAGCAATCTTCCCGAAGGCGCAACATATGACACACTCACGCAAACTTTCTCATGGAAACCAACCTACGAACAATCTGGCAATTACACAGTCTCGTTCAGAGTTGTTGATACAGGCATCGATGGCACACCGCTTTCCGACCTGAAAGAAGTGCCCATTACGGTAATCCACGTCAATCGCCCACCTGTGATGGATACCGTTGAGAACAAAACAGGTGAAGAAAACACACCGATGACCTTCACCGTGAGTGGCTCTGACCCTGACCGCGAAGATGCAGGCAAACTCATCATCACGGCGGACGGATTACCCAAAGGCGCAACCTTCGATGGCAAAACCTTCGCTTGGACACCGGACTTCGACCAAAATGGCATCTACAAACTAATCTTTACCATCAAAGACCCCGACGGCTTGAAGGATTCAAAAACCATGACCATTACCGTTGCCAATACCAATCGCCCACCAAAGTTTGAACCCGTTACGGTTACAGACGCACAAGAGACGAAGAAACTCACCTTCACGCTCAAAGCCACTGACCCAGACAAAGAAGACGAGGGCAAACTCACCTACAAAGCCGGCACCTTGCCACCAGGCGCAACCTTCACGCCGAGCAACCAAACCTTCACTTGGACACCAACCTACGACCAAGCCGGCGACTACCAAATCGAATTTACCGTTACCGATAGAGGACTTGCTGGCACCACCTCGCTTCAACCCAATGCGGAAAAAGCATTAAGCGATAAAATCACTGTTCCAATCACGGTGAAGCAACTCAATCGCAAACCGAAACTCGAAAAAATTGCCGCACAATCGGCAACTGAACATGAACCTTTCACGCTCGAACTTAAAGCCACCGACCCCGATAAAGAAGACGAGGGCAAACTCACATTCAGCATCAGCAATTTGCCCGACGGCGCAACGCTTGAGGGAAATAAACTCACTTGGACACCGAACTTCGACCAAGCCGGCAAATACACACTCAATGTCAAAGTAACCGATTCGGGCATCGACGGCACGCCGCTGTCTGATGAAACGCAACTTGTGATTACGGTTAAAAACACGAATCGCCCGCCGAAATTTGCTGACCTTTCCGATGTAACCGCAGTGGCAGGACAAGCCATCTCATTCAATGTCAATGCGACTGATGAGGACAAGGAAGATGAAGGCAAATTGAAAATCACCGCGTCCAACTTGCCCAAAGGCGCAAAGTTCAAGGGCACAACATTTGAATGGATTCCAACCGCCAAGCAGACAGGCACATATGAGGTAACTTTTACCGTTACAGATAAGTCGGGTGCAAAGGAGACGAAGACGTTGAAAATTGTGGTCAATGAGCCATCAGCGGCGTCATCTTCACAGACGCCATCGAATCCATAACTGCATTGAGAACGAAGAGTGTGGCGGGGCAGGAGAGGGAATTTCGTTCCAAGTGTGAAATGAATTGCATGCTTTTTGCGAGCCTGTTGGCATGCTTGGCGCTTTCGTGTGTGGCGCAGACTGTTACGCTGGAGCCAAACCGCCCGTTGTTTGTACAATTGCTTGCCGACGCCAAAGAGCCGCGTCTGGCCATGCTGGTCAATCAGACCAATAGCGAGCTTTCGCTTGACATTGGCACTTCGCTCGATCTGGTGCAAATTGCTTTTGAGCTAACTCAATTCGGCATAGGCGTTGAGTTTGGCACCTTTTCGGAACTGCGGCGCGAGTGGAACTTCAAGTTTCCTGTCAACACTGCTGATTACATGTTCGGAATTAATGTCAGTTGTCGCAGACCGCTGACGAAGTTGGTGACTTTGGCAGGGCGGTTCAGACTCTCGCATATTTCTGCGCATCTGGTTGATGGACAGTTTGTCGAGGGCACTTGGCGCGATGGACTGACGCCGTTTGTCTATAGTCGTGAGTTGATTGCGGTCATGATTGCGCTTTCAAGTGAGTATGGGCGCGCCTATCTTGGCTATGAATTTCTATTCAACACACTGCCACGCAACATTTCTCGCTCAAGCTATCAAGTGGGTGTGGAAATCTATTATCCGAATTTTCCTGTGCGTGTGCTATATCCATTCATAGCGGTTGATTTCAGGCTTGTGCCGATATGGCGACAATGGTTGGGGAGAAGTAAAGGCTATGGCGGCGCAACGAACATTCAAGCCGGCATCAAACTCAATGCCATGGGTCGGCGCGGGGCTCGGCTGGTGTTCAATCATTACGGTGGATTAGATTTTCGCGGCATGTATTTGGGACGTTATGTTGCGGAACAAAGCATAGGGGTGATGGTTGATTTTTAGGCGGGGAAGATTATCTCAACCAACGGAACATGGATAAACTGGTCATCAAAGGTGGGCGGCAGTTATCAGGGACAATTGCGGTCTCGGGCTCAAAGAATGCAGCGTTAGCGTTGATGGCGGCATCGCTGCTGCCTGCATCTGGCAAGACAATCATTACGCGTGTGCCAGATTTGCGCGATGTCCATACGCTTTCAAACCTATTGCGCATTATCGGGGCACGAGTAGAATTTGAGCAAAACGTGCTGACCATTTCGGCGGCAAACATCGCTCATCCCGAAGCCCCATATGAACTGGTCAAACAAATGCGCGCCTCATTTTATGTCTTAGGTCCGCTTCTCGGGCGATTTGGAAAAGCGCGGGTCTCGCTACCCGGCGGCTGTGCGTGGGGACCGCGTCCTGTGGATTTGCACCTGAAAGCCATGCAAACCTTAGGTGCAAGCATAGAAATTGAGGATGGCTATGTGGTGGCTAAAACTAAGCGCAAACGTCTGCACGGAGCAAAAATCGAGTTTCCAATCTCATCGGTTGGCGCAACAGGCAATACACTCATGGCAGCCGTCTTAGCCAAAGGCACAACCAAAATCAAAAACGCGGCGCTCGAGCCTGAAATCACCGCGCTGGCTAAAATGCTAACGAAGATGGGGGCAAAAATTTCAGGTATCGGCACAACCGAGCTGGAAATCGAAGGCGTCGAAGAACTCTATGCCACACACGAAGTCAACATCTCAGACCGCATTGAGGCAGGCACACTGCTCTGTGCCGCCGCAATTACCAAAGGAAGCATTACTTTGGTCGATGTCAATCCAAAGGATTTCAAAGCCGTGCTAAAAAAATTCAAACAAGCTGGCTGTGAAATCCAATACACCGAAAATACCGTCTCCCTCAAATCGCCAAACACGCTTCACCCGACTAACGTCGATGCGAAGCCGTTTCCAAAATTCCCAACCGATATGCAAGCACAATGGACCGCATTGATGACACAAGCCAAAGGCACCAGCAAAATCACTGACCACATCTACGCCGATCGGTTCAAACACGTGCCTGAACTCAATCGGCTTGGCGCAAATATCGAAGTCAAAGGCAATGCCGCTATCGTCAAAGGCATTCAAAAACTTTCCGGCACAAAAGTCATGTCAACCGACCTTCGTGCGTCAGCCAGCTTAATTCTCGGTGGATTAGTAGCCAGTGGCACAACCGAAGTACTACGAGTTTATCACTTAGATCGAGGCTACGAAAAAATCGAACAGAAACTGCGCACACTTGGCGCTGACATCAAACGCGAACAATACGACGAATTTGCTCAACCTAAACTCGAAAAAGAGGAGGCTGAATCATGAAAAAACTCTTGCTTTGTCTCACATTGCTTATACTGGCCGCATGCTCGAAAGAAGAAACCACGCTTGAAGGCACGCTCACCTTAGGCACAGGCACAATCAACGACCCGCCCTTAGCCAATCACCCCGTTCTGTTGATTCCAGATTCGCTGGTTGCAAACAAATTGGAGCAGTATCGCATCGGCTATAAGCAAGAGCTCGAAAAATTAAGGAACGCTAATCTTGCAATTGGAAACTTGCTCGACAGCCTGCAAAACGTCTTCAAGAAAACCGGGGATAAAAAAGTCGAAGCCTACTACAAAACCATTGCCGATAGCGGCGCCACACTCAAAAAGCAACTTGAAAACTATCAAGCCGCCATATTCATCTCCATCTCTCGAGAATTAGCCAAAGATGCCTCGGCAGATGTCAAAACTGACAACCAAGGCAAGTTCAAGTTCAAGAGCCTGATTGAAGGCAAATACATTTTGCTGACAGGATACACTGCACAAAAACGAAGCGGACTGCTGGTGAAGCCGATTGAGATAAAGTCAGGCAAAAATACAACCGAGCTTAACTACCGCGATGCTGACCCTATCTTGACCTACATCGTGGAAGAGTGAAAAGCAGGGGGCATAAAATCTGTGCAAATTGGCTCAAGATGTTCAATCCGTTTTCGTTTGAAAAGCAAACCCCGATAAAACAAATTGAACAGAGTTTTGCAGAGGGTCATAGTAGGTTTCAGGCATTGAAGAGCGAGCCGCTTGCCCTCACGATGGCTAACAAGATGAAGAAGTAAATTGCAATAACAACCAGTCCAATGATGACGAGAACCTTCTGGATGAAGAAAAATTTTTGTTGAAAATTAAGGGCTTGTTCCAGTAGTTGTGGATTGGGTTCATAGACGTAGCGCGAAAGTTCATCGGCAGAATCTTTCAAGCGCAACCCACTAATGATTTGAGGGACCCCAATGAGCGCACCAACGATGGAAAGACAAGTAAGTGCGCCAACGATGATATAATACCAAGCAAGGAAAGTCATATCGCTCGAAAGGCGACGCAACAAGTCAGGTGGAAGTGTGCAGTTGTTCATGGTTTTGGACGTTTGGGCTAAAGGATTACTTTCCAAATTTGAAGGCGGGAATAATCAGACCCGAGCACTCTCCGAAGCCGATGCGTCGCATGCCTTCTTTCTCGCAATAGGCTTTGATGATGATTTCATCACCGTCTTCGACGAAACTGCGCGTTTCGCCAGTGGGCAATTCGACAGGTGCTTCGCCGCGCCAAGCGCGTTCCAAGAGACAGCCAGCTTCTTCGCGTGTTTTGCCGGAAACCGTGCCGCTTGCAAACAAATCGCCCGTGTGAAAGTTACAGCCATTTGAGGCATGATGCGTCAGCATTTGTGCAGGTGTCCAATACATATCCCGGAAATTACCCTTGCTGATGCGAAACGGCGAAAGATTTTGCTTCCGCATTTGGCTGGTGCGGATATAGACCTCAATGGTAATGTCGAAACCGCCGTGCTGTGCATTTTCAGGCGAATAAAGGTAAGGCAAAATTTTGGGTTCATCGTCACTGCGCACAAACGCTGGCACGCGAAAGGGCGCTAAGGCTTCAAGCGTCACCACCCAAGGCGAAATGCTGGTCGCAAAATTTTTAGAGAGGAATGGACCCAGCGGTTGATATTCCCAGCGCTGAATGTCGCGCGCCGACCAATCATTAACAATACACGCTCCCCAGATATGCGACTCTGCTTGGCGAATCGGAATGGTCTGCCCAAAGCCTGTGGGCGTGCCGATAAAAAATCCAATCTCCGCTTCGTAATCCAACCGACGCGACGGCATAAACTTAGGTTCAGCCTTGTCATCAGCATTAATCTGACCGTTTGGACGGCGAATTTTTCTGCCTGAAATCACAATCGATGAGGCACGACCATGATACGCAATCGGCACATATTTGTAATTCGGCAACAACGGGTTTTCAGGACGAAGCATCATGCCGACATTCGTTGCATGATAAATTGAGGCATAAAAATCGGTAAAATCACCAATGCGCACAGGGTTGAGCAGCTCAATTTTGTTAATGTCGAAAAGATAGTGCTTGATTTTGTCTTGAAGGTCCTTTGGGGCATCGCTTCGCAAGGCATGAGAAAGCGCACGCCGCAGTTCCGAAGCAGCCTCGTTACCCAGCGACATCAGTTGATTGAGAAAGCCTTTCGTACAGGCGGCGCGAATTTCCGCAGAGACATTCAGCAAGTTATTGAGCATCACCGATGTTAAATCAAGGACCTTATCGCCAATGGCGACACACAAATGCGGCGAAAAATTCTTCGGCGATTTGAACGCCCCAAAGGGAAGGTTTTGAATGGGAAAGTCAGTGTGTGGATCGTTGGCAGAATCAATCCACGATTTAAGGTCAGGGTTGTGTGTGTCGTTAAGTTTCATCTTCAAGTAAATGATGGTTTTTCAGGTCTGCTATGGGCTCTTCAAATGAACATGAGCCAAAAGCGAGTGCAAAGTGAGCGCGCACCTCGGCTAATGACGAAAGCGAAATCGAGTGCGTACGCCACTGAATGGAGTCGTGCTGAAAAGAGATGGCCTTGAGGTTGGTTTCGCTTAAAAGTTCGGCAAGAGTGCTTTCATCCATTCCCAAAAAAGCCAATGCGGCGGCAAGGAACACGTTGAGAAAGCCGAACATGAGACCGCATGGGCTATCAGGTGCATATGTGAGCCGATACAAGGCACGAATCGGATGGTGCAACCCCGCAGTGGCTTTGAACGGCGTCTGATGTTTCGCACAAAGAAAAATGAATCGTGCTAACTCATGCGGTGAAGGAAAGGCATCAGCCGTAACGCCGCCAGTTCGAACCTTTGCACGATAGCCCTTGCGCTTGATGGCCACAATAAGCGCTTCAGGATTGGAAGCAATCGGAATCTCGACAAACACTGCAAGCGACGCTGGGAGACTGAACGCCTCAATGGCTTCAGCGGCAGTAGCTTTGAGCTCAATTGTATCAATCAAAAGCGGACAAGGTGCGCATGAAAACCGAGCATTAAACGCATCAATCATTTCAAGCTCGGCCTGAACCTCGTTGCCAATCAGCGCTGAAAGTTTCCAAGCGTGAGTTCTGAGACTGGGTGGAAGCGAGTGCACAGCGGTTGAAAATTCTTCTAATCGTGAGACAGGAACAATAAAGCGCGCAAGTGCCCAATGCTCGGGGCTTTGAAGGTAGCGTGCATAGTTGGTTACAGCATCGGTCATAGAAAGCGAGGCAGGCGGGAATAAGCCCGCATAATCAATGATGCTGTTCAGAAGTGTTCGTAGTGCGTGCATACTGCGTTGGGTTTGGCGCTGCAAACTAACAAAATTCGGCACAATGGGAAAAACTCACAGAAGAACTACAAAAGCCGAACCATGCCGTTGTAGGCGGTCCCAATCGGTTTGCCTTTCAGATGAAAGTTATAGAAGGGCGAGTTTTTAGATTTAGATTGCAGTTGCGAGGTATCGACTGTCCATTCTTCATCAGGTGCAATGAAAGAAAGATTAGCAAGGGTTCCGACCTGAAACCGAATGGGCGGCAATTTCATGAGTCGACGCGGCGTAGTAGAGAGCAGCTCAATAGCGCGGTAGGGCGAAAGGATGTGAGTGTGAACCAACCTTGTGAAGGTCAGCCCAACAGCGGTTTCAAGTCCAACAATGCCGAAGTGGGCTTGGGCAAGTCCGCAGTCTTTTTCGTGGCAGGCATGAGGGGCATGGTCAGTGGCGATGGCGTCGATGAGTCCGTCTGCAAGGGCGTGCAAAATGGCCTCGCGGTCGCGCCGACTGCGAAGCGGCGGGTTCATTCTAAAATTGCCATCATAGCCTGACTTGAACACATCTTCATCGGTTAAAGTGAAGTGATGGGGCGTAACTTCGCACGAGACTTGCAACCCTTCGGCTTTGGCTTCGCGGACGAGTTTGAGGGCTTCCTTCGTGCTGATGTGGGCAACATGATAGCGCGGTGCATGAGGCAGAGCACTGTTTTTGGTCTCGAGCAAATATCGAATCAAGTGTAAATCGCGCGAAAGCACAATCGTCTCCGAAACGCTGGGTATGCCGCGCAAGCCGAGGAGCGATGAATAGACGCCTTCATGCATCACTCCACCTGCTGAAAGATAAGTATCTTCGCAATGTTGAATCACCAACAAATCAAACATTGCGGCATATTCAAAGGCAAGGCGCATAGTGCGTGAGTTCATAACAGGTGAGCCATCATCGGAGATGGCTTTGACACCGGTTTCCCACAATTCGCCGTAGTTGCAAATTTTTTCGCCTTTCCGCCCGGCCGTAATGGCGCCGATAACCTCAATCTGAATGGGAAGCGATTGCGCTTTGTGATAGAGGTAGCTGGAAACTTGCGCATTGTCAATAGGTGGTTCGGTGTTGGGCATCAGAGCAACACCTGTAAAGCCACCAGCCAAGGCCGAGTGCGACCCCGTCTCTAAATTTTCTTTGTATTCAAACCCAGGCTCACGAAAATGACAGTGCATATCAAACAAGCCAGACGCAATGATTTTTCCCGTAAAATCGATCACTTTGTCGGTGGGCAGTGGGGTCAGCATGTCAGGCACAATCGCAATCGCTTCAATAATACCGGATTCTGAAAGGCGAAGTGCGCCTATAGCATCAAGCGACTCGGCAGGGTTGATGAGATGAGCATTTTGAAAAAGATAAGACATATAAAGTTGCCTCGTCAATAGAGATGAAAGACAAGTTTGGCGATAGTGAAATAAATAACCAATCCTGTAGCATCGACCAGCGTGGTGATGAGCGGCGCAGAAAGCACGGTGGCATCTAACCCAAAGCGTTCAGCCAGGATGGGAATTTGTGAGGCAACGGCGCTTGACCAGATGCAGATGGCTACTACACTAATGCCAACGATGATGGAAAAACGCCAATGGTTCAGTGTCAGAAACGACCAGCCAAAGCCAATAATGCCAAGTATTAAGCCCACAGTAACGCCAGTGAGCGCCTCACGCAAGAGCACTTTCAGCCAATCCTTGGGCTCAATTTCGCCAATGGCTAAACTGCGAATGATGGTCGAGACGGTTTGCGAGCCAGTGTTGCCGCCTGTGCCAATTAAGAGTGGCGTGAAGACAGCCAGCGCGGCGGCAATCGCTTCCGAAATGCTTTCATGAAAAAACTTGACCACATTGCCAGTGAGCGTGCCCCCAACGAAGAGAAACAAAAGCCAGCCAATTCGATTACGCACCACAAACCAGAGCGGACTATCAAAATACGTCCGTTCCGCTGCACGAGTTTGAACGCCACCCAAACTCAAAAAGTCTTTTGTCTCTTCTTGCTCAATGACGGCAAGCACATCATCAATCGTGACAATGCCCACAAGAATGCCGTTGCTATCCGTTACAGGAAGCGCAACACGAGCGTATTTCTTGAAGTATTCAATCGCAGTTTCTTGAGCATCATGAACATTGAGCGAAACGAAATGACCTTTCATTAAGTCGCTGACAGGCTTATCCAGTGGCGAGAGCAAGAATTCGCGAATTTTGATGTCGTCAATGAGTCGACCTTTGTCATCGGTTACATAAATCACATTCAGCGTTTCGCTATCACGTCCATTTTCGCGAATGTAGTCCAAGACTTGCTTGACCGTCCAATCTGGCGGCACATCGATATAATCTGTGGTCATCAAGCGCCCGACACTATTGGGCGGGTAGCCAAGTAGCGATTGCGCAGTTGCTCGTTCTTCGGGTGAAAGTAGCGAAAGCATTTGTTTGACCACAGCGGCAGGAAGCTCTTCAAGCAATGCCGTGCGGTCGTCTTCCGACATATCGTTTAAAATTGACGCAACTTCCTCTTTGCCGAGGGCTTTGATAAGGTTTTTTTGCGAATCAAAATCGAGAAACTCAAAGACATCGGTAGCTAATGCATGGGGCAACAGCCGAAAAACGATAGCTTGGTCTTGTTCGGGAATCTCTACCAAGACCTCGGCAATATCGGCAGGAAGCATATCCGAAAAAACTTCGCGCAGCTCCGTAAAGTGGCGCTTCTCAATCAGTTCTCGAATTTCAGGAAGAATGGTTGTGCCGAGCATTGCCCCGTCCGAATGAATGTTGAAATTTTTTCGTTTGAGGTGCCTCTTAGACAAATTGCAAAAATAAGGCTTTGCAGTGAGCCTGAAATCGTCTCTTAAATTTTTTTCGAGACTATGGAGCTCTTCAAAATCGGGTTTCTCTCTTTCACACTGCTTGACCTTGCTGATGTGAGCTTGATTACGCTTCTTTTCTACAAGCTCTATGGCTACATCAAGGGCACAGTGGGGTTGCCAATTTTCGTTGGGTTGTTGTTCATTTTAGGTGGCTCGGCGTTTGCCAGTTTTCTCAACCTCTCGACACTCAATTGGATTTTTGGCAAACTGATGAGCGTGTGGCTGATTCTCGTCGTGATTCTCTTTCAGCCTGAACTGCGGCGCGTGCTTTTGGCTATTGGTCAGAACCGATTTTTTGCGAGCTTGTTTCAGAGCGATAGCAAGGAAGTGATTGAAGAAATTGTCGCCGCCGTCAATGAACTTGTCGATAGGCATCTGGGGGCGTTGATTGTGGTGGCTCGCACAGTGGGGCTGAAGTCTTACATGGAAACAGGTCAAGAATTGGATGCAGTGCTTTCGCGTAGGTTGCTGGTCTCGCTCTTTGCTCCAAACACGCCCTTGCACGATGGAGCAGTGATTATCAGAGGTAAGAAAATCCTTGCCGCGCGCGTGGTGCTACCACTCACACAAAATGAATCCATCTCGGAGAACTTTGGCATGCGACATCGCGCAGCGCTGGGCATTTCGGAAGTCTCCGATGCATTTGTAATCGTTATCTCCGAAGAAACAGGCAAAGTGGCTATCGCTGAAAACGGCAAACTCGTGAGCGGTTTAAGCCTGACCGAATTGCGCACGCGCCTAAGCAAAGCCTTAAAATGAAAATCAGCGCACAGCAAACAATCCAAACTTCAAATACTTCGTTTCAGGCATCGCAAGCAAAATAGGATGGTCAGGAGCTTGTGAAGATTTCTCAAGGAGTAAAATCTCCCGCCGAGCATCAAGACAGGCTTTCTGAACGGTCTCGAAAAATTCTGCTTCGCTAACATGATGAGAGCACGACGAAGTTGCGAAAAAACCATTCGGTTTAACTAGCGAAAGTCCTAAACGATTCAGCTTGCGATAGGCTTGAAGGGCAGTTGAAATGTTTCTTTTTGATTTTGTCAGGCTGGGTGGGTCAAGCATGACAAGGTCGTATTGATGCTGTGCTTTTGCTAGGTGTTCCAACGCCTCGAAGGCATCGGCTTTCAGCGTTTTAAGTTGCAAGCAGCCATTGCGTGCGGCGTTGCAAGTTGCACGCGCAAGAGCATCGCTGGAGGAGTCAATTGCAAGAACACTCTTCGCACCAGCTTTGCAGGCATTGAGCGCAAACCCGCCATCGCTGGTGAAAACATCTAACACATCTGCCTGGTTCGCAAACGGGCGAATCTTTTTTCGGTTTTCGCGCTGGTCTAAAAAAAAGCCCGTCTTGTGTCCGTTCAAAACATCAACTTGATAAAAAAGGTCATCGTCATAAATCTCAATTTTGCCTTCCACAACGCCGTATTCAACGCGCTTGTATCGGCTTAAACCTTCAAGCAAGCGAAGTTCAGATTCGTTGCGGATAACGATTGCCTTCGGCGAAAAGAGCGACCTCAGCGCACAGCAAATGTCAGATAGATGCTGTTCCATGCCTGCTGAAAAGGTTTGCACTGAAAAGACAGAGTCGAACTTATCGATAATCAATCCCGGCAGGCGGTCGCTTTCGGCATGAACAAGCCGAAAGGCATTAGTGCGACTTTCAGGATAGAGTTGCTGTCGGAGCGCAAGGGCGGTTTTGAAGCGCGCCTCAAAAAAGGATGGTGAAATCTCCTCTTCAACAGTGGAAAGCAAACGAAACGCAATAAGCGAATGCGGATTGAAGAACCCAATCCCAAGAAACTGCTGTGAATGAGAATAAAGTGTGACCACTTCACCAGCAGGAATGTGCTTTGGAACATCTTTAAGCTCATTGCTAAAAACCCATTGATGTCCAGCAAGCAAGCGCCGCTCCTTGTGTTTGCGCAAAGTGAGCTTCTGCATTGCAAGCAATCTTGAAACAAGATCTAAATGTTCGTAAATTCAATTACAAATAAAACTTTACCCGCAAATATAACACTCACTGGCGAATACTTCATGTTCCGCATTGGTGCGCAAATCCACGCCATCTATGAGGTCCCCATCGAAAAAAATCGCTTGATGCAATTTCTGGCAAATCCCCAAACCTTCGAGCAATACATGCCGAATGTCAATGCCGTCAGACCTGTCGGCAAAAGCGAGCATGGGAACTGCCTTTACGAGTGGGAATATGAAATTCCCTTGCCGCTTGCCGCGCCGATTAAATTGCAAATCCTCACCGAGTATCATCAAAGAGACGATACCTTTTATCACCATGCCTTGCGCAACGGGCAAAGAAATTTGATGGACTGCTCACTCGCGTTTAAGTATGTTGAGCCTCAACGGACATTCGTTACAATGAATCTTTCGATCGAGCTCAATCGCAATTCAGGGACGGAACTGCACCCGCTCGGAGTGTTGATGGGCGAGGCATTTATGTCGGCACAAATGAAAAACAAAATGCAAACCATTGCGACGGAGTTCTTGCAGAACACGGTCAATGCGCTGGGGCGGTTAGAACCATGTTGCTAAAATTTAACCAAAAGGTTAAATACGAGTTAAAAGAGGGTAGTTATATTTGTCTTCGAATTCTCATCTACAAAAACAGAACATTACAATGGGTCGTGCATTGTGCATCTTCTACCTTGCGATTCTTGCTTCAGGAGAAACCTTTGCTCAAACAGGGCGATTGCTGGGACGAGTGTTAGACCAAGATGGCAAACCGATTCCTGCCGTTACCATTTACGTGGTCAATGACAATCATGCACAAGCCACTATCTCCAACGCAACAGGTTACTTCACCTTCCTCACCATTCCCGCAGGCAAATACAAACTCAAAGTCTTCAAGCGCGGTCAGCCATTGTGGGAAAGAAGTTTAAACGTTTCGGACGCCATGCTGCGCGTCGATGTGAAGCTCAGCGAAACACCTGAATTGGTTGCAAAAACATCAGACAAAACCTTGACAAGACCGATTCAAAAGCCGAAGCCGAAACCAACCGTTGCCGAAACAAAGGAAGAGAAAGTAGCCCAACCAACTGAACCCACCAAAGAAGCACCAGAGGCAGAAGAAGAAGCCGAGGCAAAAGCCATTTCTGATGATGATGTTGCCAAAGAAGAAGGCTTATCGGAAGCCGTGCAATCCGCAAAGACAACTGAAGCCAGTGATGCGGCAAAGGTAGACACAAAGCCTGAAATTATTGGCGGAATGGAAGCGATTAACCGCAAAATCATCTACCCCGAAGCGGCGCGCACCAAAGAACTGCAAGGCGGTGTGATTGCCAAAGTGAGCGTCGATAAGTTCGGCAATCCTACCAAAGTCGTTATCCTCAAAGCCACTGATAAGATGTTCAGCGAAGAAGTCTTCCGCGTGTTCAGCGAAGACATCAAGTTCAAACCCGCCACAGCGGGCGGACAGGCGGTTGCCAGTTCAGCCGTCATTTATGTGGAGTTCAAGTTGAAGTAAAAAAACTACTCAACAATTTAGAAGCTCGAACAAGAGTTTTTCACGCTGAATAAGCGCGAGCCACAAGAAAGGTTAGATATGATTGGTTATGACTCCAACAATGTTACTCACACAAGGCGACATTAACGGCATCGGGACGGAAATTATTTTGAAATCGTTTCCGAAACTTTTGCGCTTGAAGGTTCGGCTGTGCGCGGTCGGTTCGCTTCGTGAATTTCAGCACCAAAGCCAGCACCTCAATCTCCCCGTTTCGTTTGAGCGCATTGAATCTTTATCCGAACTCGAGCAAGTTTCCTCATCAACTCTTCCCGTTCTTGACATTCCTCATAAAGCAAGAACGCGTTTCGGCAATATTCGCGCTGATGCAGGCGACCTTGCGATGAAAGCCGTTGAACAAGCGGCAAAGCTCTGCCTTGAAAAGCAAGCCGACGCACTCGTAACTGCACCCATTCACAAAGAAGCCATCGCCAAAGCGGGTTGGAAATTTGAAGGACATACCGATTTCCTCGCCCATCTTGCCAACAAGCACGTGCAAATGATGCTGGTCGATGAACGCTCCAAACTGCGTGTGGCATTGGCAACTGTGCATGTTCCGCTCGCCAAAGTTTCGGAACGCTTGACCGCACAAAGCATTGAAGAAAAAGTTCGAATGCTGCACGACGCGCTGAAACAGGAGTTCGGCATTCCGACGCCACGCATCGCCGTTTTGGGATTGAATCCGCACGCTTCCGACGGCGGAATAATCGGCAACGAAGAAGAAACCATGTTGAAACCCACGCTCAAACGCTTGAAACGCAAATTTCATCTTGAAGGCATTTTTGCCGCTGATGGATTCTTCGGCGCGAAGATGTATCAGCATTACGATGCCGTTTTAGCGATGTATCACGACCAAGGCTTGATTCCGTTCAAAATGTTGGCGTTTGAAACCGGCGTGAATGTAACGCTCGGATTACCCTTCGTGAGAACATCACCCGACCATGGAACCGCCTTCGACATTGCAGGAAAGGGAATCGCCCACGACACGAGTTTTATTTCAGCAACAAAACTCGCACTAAAACTCGTGCAAGCACGCAAACAAACAAAAATGGAGAGAGAAGTAACACTGACTTAACACAGGCTTTATATGTTTCTTTAACTCAAAACACAACACAACGATGAAACACTATCTACTCGCCTTAACTTTGACACTTCTTGTTGGAGACGTCTTCGCGCAAGTTGACTCCTCGCTCTTTCAGGGGTTAAGCCTTGAAGATTTGCAAAATTTGCAAGTGGTTTCAGTAACGCGCTCGGCGCAAAAATCCAGCGATGCGCCTGCAACCGTGCGCATTGTTACGGCTGAACAAATTCGCTTGCGTGCCTATCAATCGCTTTTAGATGTGCTATTAGACCAGCCCGATTTCAAAATCGAAACAAACAACGACCCGCGTTGGCAACACGATGTGCAAGTGCGTGGCGTTTTCGGAATGGATAAGTTCATCATCTTGCAAGATGGTGTGCGCATTTCTTCGCCCACAAACGACATTTTGCCTGTGATGGAAAATTATCCCGTGCATCATGCGAAGCAAATTGAAATCGTCTACGGTCCAGCTTCAGCGGTCTATGGTGCAGACGCGCTATCGGGTGTAATCAACATCGTAACGCGCCGCGCCGAAGGGGATTTCTCCACAGGACAAGTGCAAGGCGGAATGTTTAACACCTATCTTGCAAACTTTGCGGCAGGCAAAAAATTCAACAACCTCATTAGCCTCACGATTTCAGGGCAATACTTTTATGACCGACAACCGCTCTTGGACGCGGTCAAAAACTTTCGTGTGGGCGGCAAAGGCATCAACGATTTTCTGCGAGAGAACTCATTTCCGACAGATTTAGGATTTCCGCAAAGCTCGACGCAACCCTTATCGCAAGAAATTCGCAATCCGCTGGGAGCAAATATGCTGACCGCCACACTTCAAATTGAAGACCTACGCTTGAACTTTTTCCGAAACTACTCGCGCAATCCTTCTTCTACAGCGAATCGCCCGAATAACAGTGTCTATAACGAAGATTCTTTCTTCGGTCATCAAATCACGATGGGCAACGCGACCTACTCCAAATACTGGACACCGAATTTGAACACAACCTCGTTCATCATTTATAGCCAATACGATTTAGACCGAGAAACAAACTTCCGCAACGCCTATACGGGAATGAACAAGGCTTACAAGTTCGCACACGGGCGGTTGTTCAAAGTCGAGCAACTGGTTTCTTGGACGGCAAGCAGTCAAGTGACGCTTTCAGGCGGTGCGACTTACGAGAACTTTTTCTCAATTCCGAAAGGACATGATTTGAACAACCCCTACAACGGCGACCGAAATGTTCAACCGATTATTGTCAATAGCGTTGGGTTGCCGAATGCGCCGAATGGTGTGCCTGCACGAATTTTCCGTGTGAGTTTCAACAACGTGGGTGCCTTTTTGCAAGCGCAATACGCGCCCGTCTCGTCACTCATCTTCACCGTAGGCTCACGTATCGACCGCGACTCACGCTTTGGCACGCTGATTAACCCACGACTGGGCGTGGTGTTTCGTCCGCAAGAGCGGTTTATTGTGAAGGGCTTGTATGGCAGAGCGTTTCTTGCGCCGTCGCCGTTTTCGGCTTATGATGAGTTTGGCAGCTTCTTCAACGCAGACGGTCAAACGAAATCAGCCTTCTTCCGTTTAGCCAACCCAAACTTAGGTCCGCAAAAAATTCAAACCTTTGAATTGAGCGCGCGCTACGCACTCACGAGCGATTTAAGTTTTTCTGTCGCAGGATACTACAACTTATTGGAAGGGCTGTTTAGTCAAGTAGCGGCAGTGCCATCGGGCGTCTATGCAGACAATCCCAATACGCCCAGCCCCGTTGATGGCTTCTATCCCGTGGCAGGTTTTGATTTCCCAATTGATTACATTGAAAGCATCATCAATCAAGGCAATCAAACGAACTACGGTGGCACGGCGCAAATCGATTATGTGAAAAATTTTCGCGAGTCGCGCCTTGCGATGTATGCGGCGTTAAGCGTGGTTGATGGTGAAGTTGAAGTATTGAACACGGCACTGAACCGCTTGACGAAGCGAGAAATCGGCGGCATTTCGCCGTTTATCTTGCGGCTTGGAGGTGATGTGGTGTGGAAGAAATTTTCATTTTCGCCGCGCGTGATTGCCGTGAGCCGTCAGCGCACGCACCCGCAACAAAGCTCATCGTTCCGACCTGAACCTGACCCCAATGATCCATCGCGAACGCAAACGACATTAAGCCGATTCCGACAAACCGTGCCGGGCTATGTGTTGCTGAACCTGACCGCGCGCTATGAAGTCTTTGATGGCATCGCGCTTTTTATCAAGACCTACAACACGCTCAACCAAAATTACCGCACCATCAACTTGGGTGCAGGTCCGCAGGGGCTTGCGGGTTCAGCGGCAGTGGAATTTCCCGAAGGCGCACCGCAAAATCCTTTCCGCTTAATTGCAGGCGTTCAAGCCTTTTTGTAACAGCGCAAGTGGCGAGACCGAGTAGTGAGTCGTGAAAGTGTCTGTTTGGCACTTCATTACTCACTGCTCACTCTAACCTGCCGTTGCTTGAAACGCACCACAAAAAGCGTTGAAAAATCACAAAGCGGCACAATTAAACCCTGTGAACATCCGCTTCAATCTCCTGATTTCCTATGCTGCTCAAGCCTGTGAAACTAAGCTCGCAAGGTGATGCAAAATGGGGCTGAATGTCATGGCGTGAAGTCCTATCCTGGACTTCTTTCGCACAGAGAGAATTTTTTCAGAAAGGCAGGTTGCAGGCGCACGGCAACTTCTCTAAATTCAAGCTGTCTCAAAATAGAAAAAGGAACATGAACGCAATACCAACCGCATCAGAACAGGGTATAGCGGCATTTTTGGCGACAGAGAAATTCCGCACCTACGAGCGTGAGATTCAGAAACGATTGCAGTCTAAGAAAACGCGTGAGCGTGAGTATGCGAAGTATGAGCAGGGACTGATTGAACGGTCGCACTTTGTGCCGCTCAATGGCACAGTTCATCATTACTACGACTCTAATCCGATGGCGGCATCGGATGTGCCGACGGTCATTTTGGTTCATGGCTGGGATTGCTGGTGGATGTGGTGGCACAAGGTGATTGGCTTTTTAGCAAAGAAGAACATTCGCATTGTTGCCTATGACCTTAAAGGGCACGGCTGGTCTGATGAGGATGTGCGCAATGATTATTCGCTCCAATCTTTTTCCAGAGATTTGCATATGCTTGTAAAGCATTTAGGCTTAAAGCACTACCATATTGCGGCATTTTCGCTGGGAGCGTTTATAGTGTTGGATTACGCTGTCAAAAACAAGTCGGAAATTCGATCGCTCACCTTTTTCAACTTCGGTTACTTTCCAAACAATCCGATGATGTCGAAGGTAATTCCGAAAGTGATTCCATTTGTGTTTGATAAAATCGTGCGAAGATTGACATGGTGGCCTGCGCTGTATGCTTACGCGCGACTTACATTGGCGCGGAATCCAGCCACAAAGGAAGATATTTTGGTGGGAATGAACAGCCTGCGTTTTTGCTCGAGCAACGCTATTAAGCAGACGGCGGAGCAATTAGCGAAGATAGAAGTAACAGAAAATTTGCCGAAGCAAGTTGCCGCACTCCGTGTGCCGATGCTGTTCGTGGCGGGTAAGGGCGACCAAGTCGTTTCGTGGAAAAACACAAAAAAGTTATTTGAGTATGCAAAAAATGGACGATTAGAAATCATCAAGAAGTGCGGGCATTTAATTACGCTCGAACTACCTGAAAAAACAGCGGAATTAATTGCGAAGCAAATATGTCTCACAGAAACAAACAGGCATATGTAATGCTCATCGGACTTTTTCAGCCAAAACGAAGATAACCATATCTTCACCTTTGAAAAGTCCATCAAGGTATGTGAGCGGATAAAGCCCGACGAAAAGCAAGGCTGAAAACCATCGGGGAGGCTTGCCGCCAAAAAATTTTATCTGCGCAAATTCCCTCAAACGAAGTAACCCACTGCGTCATCATGCCTGCGCATGAATCTTTTATTTTTACCTCGAAACCGTATTTGCTGATAAGTGCCTCGAGTTGCTCGAACGAGTATCCAAAGCGAATGTGCTCGCCGTTTTCAACAGGCGAAACCTCTTCTTTACAGTGGCTTATGATGAAGATTTGGAACGCTGATTAAAAGTTTAGAGCCGGGTTTAGTGATTTTTGAAATCGACTCAATAATTGCGGAATCGTCCATCATGTGTTCTAAAATTTCAAAGCAGAATACTTGGTCGTAGATATCGTTGAGAGTGTGCAACCCTTTGATATTGAACTGCTGAAACTTTGCTTGGGCTTCACTAACGCCAAAGGCATCGCAGTATTCGTAGCAGACCTTGATGTTTCGTTCATCATAATCTACGCCCAAGACTTGATTGCCGTTTTTCGCTGCCACGATTGAAAATGCGCCGCCGCCACAGGCGACATCAAGCGTTTTGATTGCACCTTTCGTGAAGTATTTGGCAAACTTCATGCGTTTGTGCGCAATGAAGTTGATGCATGGGAAAAACAGCCTTCTGAATAATTTTTTTAGCATGGTCATTGCATTTGAGAATAGTTGTGAAATGAGTGAAATAAAGAATAAATTTATACTGTCAAAATGGCATCACCTACTTCTTCTCAAACAGTTCGGGTGTAACTTGGAAAATGGTTACACGTCGATTCTTAAAAATAATTGGAAATTCAGGTAGAACATTTGCCGCTGAAATCTGCATTTCTTTCGGTCCAAAATAGACATAGTCAATACGATACTTCCTTAAAATTTCTTTCCGTAGTTGGTTATCAGTTGTTTGATAAAATGCACTCAGGTCTTGACTTCGTTGCTCCAAATTTAATACACCAGCTACGCCACCTAAGAGTGTCTTCTTTTGCGCAATTTGAATCAGATATTCGCTTGTACTCGGGCTACATAGAACGATTTTCCCATCAAGTGATTTTAGAAAAAGCATAGCATTGCGTTCATCGTTGTGGAGATAGGCTGCTCTAAAAATTAAAAGGTAGAGGTAAATCAAAATGGATACAGATGAAATAGAAAAAATAGAAGCTAATACAATTTTTCGGACTTTTGATGAAAGTGTGCAAAGCAAATCAGTCAGTAACCCTGCAAGTGAGAGTGATAACCCTAATCGGAAATGTGCCGCATAAATCAGCGAAAGGCTGTCAAAGAAAGCAAGTGCGAGTGAAGAAAATGCGCCGAAGAGTTCGCTATCTTTTCGCAAAATTTTGACTGCATCATGATGCGGCGAAACAGCAATCAAAAAAAATATGAATGTGCATAGCCCGAAGTAGATTTTAGGGTCAGCAAGTTTCAATCTTTCTATAAGATATTTTTTTTTCCAAAAAAGAGTAGAAAATATGCTAATGAGAAAAATCATAAGTAAGGTAATACGAAGTTCAACGCTCTCATCACGAATAAACCACTCTGAAACAGCAATGCTGTAAATGAGTAGAAAGAGTGCAAGGAGCAGAAAGAAGATTTTCTCACGAGTGTGAAAAAATGCCAAAAGAGAAGTCGGAACGAGTAGTGTAGCGATTGAAAAAAATAGAGGCAGAGGGTCAGCGTTGTAGATGCGTTTAAGATATTCTTTTACGGCTTCATCAACATCAGGAATGCGTTGCATACCTTTCCAAAATATTGCCGCTAAAAGCAGCCCACTGATTGTCCAAAAAAATGGCGTAAGGCAAGCGAGTCTTGTTTTTTCTTCCCGAACAAGTTGAGTAATGAGCAAAATGAACGCCATCGTGCCAAAAATTGAGCCAGATTGCGGGTGAATTAACGCGGCAAAAAAAAGAAAAAGAAATGAAAAAATAAGGTATTTTTTAGATATCATGCTTTGATAGGCTTTGTAGAGAAGCGCAATCGATAACAGTCCAAAGCCTCTTGGAATGATGTAATACGGTCGGAAAATAATGGTTGTCCAATGCACCATATTTCCTTCCATCAGGTCATAGCTCAAAGAATGATTTTCTCCAACCCAACCATAAAGCGCAAGTGTGAAATCGCCGAGAAAAGTCCATCGCAACAGCACAATAAGTCCAATAATTCCCGAAGAAAAATAGACAAGCAAGAAAGCAAGAGTTGTTTTTTTGGTGTCCGAAAAGAACGTCTGAAAGAAAAAGTAGGTCGCAAATGCACAAAAAAAATTTCCTATTACATCAATTGAAATTAGAAGAATAAAGGAGGGAAGAGAAAATAGTTTTCCGAGTAGGATAAATGGGAAAAATAAAATAGCGTGAGCGTCGGGGCGAAACCAAATTGGCACATCTTTTTCTACATCGTGGATAGAGAGAAAATGATTATCGGCAGATTTGAGAATATAATGCCAATCCGCAGAATCTTGGTTAAAGAAAAAGTAGTAGGTGTATCCATCAGGCGTTAAAGTCCAGCGGATAAAGTGAATCAAAGGACTCCAAAGGCTTATGAAGACAAACAGAGGCCATGGTTTTTTCTCTGGCAGGTTGTTAGGCATTTTTGAGATAGTAGTTAATAGCTTTTTCTACGCCTTCTTTCAAACTAATTTTGTAAGTAAAGCCAAGTGCTTTCTGTTTGGTAGTATCACCACCTCGAGCAAAAACGCCTTCAGGTTTATCAGATAAGCCTTTAATTTCAGGTGAATAGCCAAGCGCTTGTGCCGCAAGTCGTGCAAGTTCTTTGAAGCTGGTGTATATGCCTGTGGAAAGATTAATAGCATCACCGTTATCAATTTTATCCATGGTGAGCAAAATGCCATCAATACAATCTTCTATGTGAATGAAGTCGCGCATTTGTTCGCCAGTTCCCCAAACAGTCAAAATATCTTTGCCTCTATTTTCAATAGCACGCTTACAAATGCTTGGAAACGGGTATGAATCATCCTGATCTTCTCCATAGCCAGAAAAGGGGCGATAAACAACAGATTTGAGTCCGTGCTTTTCGTATGCAAGTTTGCCAAGATACTCGGTTGTAAGTTTTGCCCAGCCGTAGGACATGTCAGGCATACCAATGTCAGTATCAAATCGTATCATATCTTCTTTGAGCAAGACATAGTGATCACGCCGTTGTAATTTGATGGGGTAAGCAGCACTTGAACTAAATGTAACAGTTTTTTTAGGTTTCGTTTCTTTTGCCCACTGCCAATATTCAGCATCAATAGAAAGGTCATCGGCAACGGCAAGTGGATGATATTCTATCATTAAGCGTCCGCCGACCATTGCCGCAAGATGAAATACATAATCAAAATCTGTATCTTTCACACGCTTAAAAAATTGTCGGCAATCTTCATGGTAGAAGTGAAAATTCTTGTAATCAAAGGGATTATAGAAAGGGAAATCTTGAGGATGTTTTGCGCCAGTGTAAGGCGCAAGATTATCGACGCAGTGGACTTCATCGCCATAATCTAAAAGTCGCTTAATCAAGTGCCGTCCAACAAAGCCAGCACCGCCTGTAACGAGTATTTTTCGCATAGTTATGAGTTAAAATGTCTCTGATAGCATTTGAAAGCATAAATTGCGCGACCAGGGAGAAAGTTAAAAATTTTTTCTGGGTCTTTGGGAAGTTCTTCCACAATTTTAAGATTGTTTTCATACCCTAAGTATTCGGCTTTCATATCGCGCACAAGATCATGCGGATTACGTGCCTGAAATACAGAAGCTTTTGAAAAAACAACACGACACCCTTTCGCTTGAATGTAGTAAGCCGCCCATATATCGTCCATTCTGCCAACATGAGGAAAAAGGAAATAATCTTTTAGCCATTTCGCAGAGATAAAAGTATTTTGTGAATTAAACGGTGCAAGCTTATTACTTGACATTGGAAAATATTTATCATCGAATATACAGTTCGGTGCATGTTCCATTCGGCATATAGCGTCTATATCAGGGTCGCCATTCCAAAAATCTGCTTGAACATCGACTGTGATTCGGCGACGCGACTTACTCGAATAATCCCGCTTCGGAAGAAGTTGAAGCGGGTAACCGCGATGCCATAGAGTACGGTAGTTGGTTGCGCCTACAGGATCAAATGCAGGCAAGTCTGTTTCGTAGTAGTCCACTTCAACTTCTTGACCGACATATAAATCTTTTCCCCAGAATGGATACGGGATATTATCATCATCAATCAAAGCAACAATATCGGCTCCTAAATCGTGTGCCCACAAAAGGCCAAAATTTCGACGCTGTATGCAGTTCCAGCCAATAGCGTCAGAAAGTTCCTTATCTCTCGCCTCTTGCATTTCGGGACTGACATAAATACCGCGCCCCAGCTGAGATGCATAATCTTTCGGGGTCTTGAGGTCGCCAACAACTACTAATTCCCAGTCCCCCATCTGTTGAAATCGTCGTAATGCTTCAGTAACAGGATTAATGGTTGTTGTAACAATAACTTTTTTCATGTGATTAGTCTGAAAGTGAGTAAGTTAGATTTGGTTTTAGAATTTTGGATTTCGGCATAAATCTGGCTCGAAAGCCAATGCGAAAATACACAAAATTTGCAAAAAAAGTGTTTTGGGATTCGCCCTCTGTTCTCGCTTTCCACACAGCTGGAATTTCTTTTACTTTTACACCGAGGCGCAACGGTTTCACGATTGTTTCAAGCAAAAATGGATGCTTCAATTCTTCCCATTGAATTGACTGAACCAACTTTGTAGGGAAAATTCTATATGCGTAGGTCATGTCAGTCAGAGGCACAAAATAAAGCAGAGAAAAAATACGCTGGAAAATATAGTTAAGGAATTTCTTTAAAGGGTTGTATCCATAAAATTTTCCGCCTTTTATCCAACGAGACGCAGTGACTATAATGTCAGGATTCTGCTTTACCAGTTCTATCATCGTTTTGACAACCTCTGGCGGTGTCTCTAAATCGCTTGCCATGAGAACAGTATGCGAACCGCTGGCTAACTCAAATGCTTCGCGAATTGCACCACCAATAAACGGCAATTGCTGTGTGTGAATTTTAACACGAGACCCATATTTTAATTGGAGTTCTTCACACACTTGCAAACTTTCCTTTTTCGTTCGGTCGCAAACCACGATGAGATATTCTTTGACATCTTTACTGCAGTCTTGCTCAATAATTTCAACTGTTTGGCGAAGTGAATATGTCTCATTCATTACAGGAAGAATGATAGAGGCGGATTGAAAAACGGTCATCTATGAGTTAGTAAAGTTGTGATGCTAATTTAGGCTGTATATGAACAACATTGGATTCTTGTTCAAATCGTCTTAATGCATAATATGCCGGCGGTTTGAGCGCAAAGCCTGCCAAGAACCATAATGGAAAAGTAAAAGAAACCCACTTGGTGCCAGAACCAAAATAAGCAATAAATGAACCCGCAAACATCGCAAATGAAACGCAGTATTTTAATCTCAATGCATCATCGTAAAATGGCTTAGACTCACACTGCCTTACATGTCGCCAAATAAGAAAAAGCGAAATTGTCGGGATAAGGTAGTATAACAAAAAGCCGAAAATCCCAAAATCATGCAAATAATTGACAAAGTCTGTCTCTGTTGCCTCAAGAGGATTCCCGGTTACAGCACTAATCGCTTTAGAGGCACTTCCAAACCCCTCTCCAAATAATTTTGAGAAAAAGTCTAAAGAGTAAAAATGGTCCATTACTATCTCTATTCTCACCGCTTTTCCGCTAATTCCAACTAACTTGCCTGCTTCAACTGATGCAAAAATATCTCCGAAAAAGAGACGAAAAAACTTGCCGAGGAAGGTTTCTGCGGCAATGAGCAGTGTAACTACACCAATTCCAGAAATGATTTTAATATACTCCTTATTGATAAAAAGCCAAGCCGTCAAAATGACAATCGCTGTGAGCCAAGAGCCGCGAACAAAGGAAAGAATCAAACCCGTAATGCCCATCGCAAAAAAAGCGTAATACAGCCAGCGCGGCTGTTCGCGTTTGTAGATAAAGTATAAACAGAGCGGCAACACAGTGAAAAGATACATTGAGCTCGTGCCACCGTCGTTGTAGAAGCCAGGATACCGCGCCGTTCTTTCAGTTCCAAGCAATTCTTCTACGCCTGTGCCTGATTCGGTTTGTTGACCAACACCAATATCTGCCATCTTGAAGATCCCCAAAAACTGTAACATGACACCTGAAAATGTTATCAAATATGTAAATATGAACAGTTTAGCAAATTTATCATACTTGTCTTCATCGTCAAAATAAAACCAACCAATTCCAAACATGGTTAAGCCTGAAATAAGTTTGAATAGTGCTTCCACAGCATATTGATGCATCTCCCCATAACCACGAAGGATTCCAAGAATATACCAAACAACAAATAAGACCATCAGAAGTTTAATCATAGGCATCGGGAAAGGAATCTTTCGCTTTGCACCCTCAAAAAGAGTTATCGGAAGAAGGATAAAGGGCAGTACGGCATAAACGGCACGCTGAACACTTAACGGAAAGCCTGCAACATTCACTTTGATGAACCAAAAAATATCAATTACTTTTTGGAAAACGATAATATACATAACCGAGCGCATCGGCGAAAGCAAGAAAAGAGCTAAAATTAACGCCGACCCCGAAAATACAATCAAATATCTTACTGACTCATCAAGCATAGCGATTCTGATAAATTTCTTGGTAAATGCGCTGTATATTTTTATGATAATTTTCCCAAGTAAACTGCTTTACATACTCTGCCGCACTTTCGCCCATTTGGCGGCGCAGGGCTTCATTTTCATAGAGCAATAAAACTTTTTCCTTTAATATCTGAATGTTCTTAATTGGAATAATAAATCCATCTTTTCCATCGCGAGCAACAGAACCAGCATTTTCACTTACAATAACTGGCAAACCTGATGCCATCGCTTCATATGTTACATACGCTGAACCCTCTGCAAGAGAAGGAAATACAAAAACCGATGAATTTTGATACACTTGAACTAAACTCTCATTTGGCAAGGAGTGAATATGCTTGAACAAGCCCTCATATCGAGCTAAAATAGGCTTAAACTCTTCCTCAATCGGACTAATCAACAAAACCTCTATATTTTTTAGGTTCATTTGCTTAACTGCTTCCAAAAGATAATGGACACCTTTTCTGACACCGATAATCCCAACAAACAAAATTCTGAACACATTATCTTTTTTTTCTCCAACAGAAAAGCGATTAGGATTAAAACCATAGTTAATGCACTTGACTTTCTCTCTCTCCTTCCCATATCTTACAAAGTCGTCTGCAATGCGCTTCGTTGGCACAAAAATATAATCTGCTTCACTGATTTCTTGCTCTTTTCTCAAAATATTAATGTCTCTTTTTAGGAGAAAGTCAGGTATTTCTAATTTCAACAACTTATAGTCATCAATCAAAATTTCACGAATAGTCTTGTAGTGAAAAATTGGATAGTCCAGTATCGTAATTGCGCCTTGCTGTTTTGCTTTGCGCATAGAATGCAACACTGCGCCTTCAAATCCATGAAAAATATCACACTCTAAATTTTGCATTGCAACACGTCTATCAAAGAGTTCGCCTTTCAAGTTCATCATATTATATTTTCCAACGACCTTCTGCAACGGTGTGCGTTCCAAGAGTTCAGGAAAATAAAATGAAGTGATTTTAGAGTCATCAAGTCCTTCACGGTAGCGATTGCTCATTTTTTTAACGAGCGATTTCGGAATCATCGCACGCAAGAGCCGATGCTTAAACGGCGGATGTTTTTCGTCATAAAACGAGGTATAAAACCGCTTTAACCAGCCCGCCGATTGCAAGGCATACGCTGTTTCATATGCATGGTGGCGTGCGACATGTGAGAGAATTACTTCCACTTCAGTTCCGCTTTAATTTTCTCAATAACTTGCATCACCACTTTTGCGGTTTGCTCTAAATCCTGTGTCTCGACAACTTCTTTGGCATGCTTGCTGTAAGTTGCTCTTATGTTGCTGTTTGATAGTTCAATCATGGCGTCGGCTAATTTTTCAATATCTCCGCAGGGATAAACTAAGCCATTGTATCGATGTTGCAAAATATCGCTATATCCCCAATTTCCGCATCGGTCGCTCAAAATCACAGGTGTGCCAGCCGCCATTGCTTCCGAAACGACCAATGGATGAGAATCAATTGCCGAAGGACATACAAACACATCCATTGCCGCATAAAAATAAGGCAATTGACTTTGATTTACAAAACCAACCTTAACCACCTCACCGTTGAGTTCTGAAAGGCGTTTATCGATTAAGCCCTCTAACTCGCCTCCACCAATTAACAACCCTCTAATGTTAGGATTCTTTTTATGTGCTAATGCGATTGCATTGATAAAATCCATTGGTCGTTTTCTGTCAATAAATTTAGCTGCAAATCCATACAAAAGTGTTTGTTCATTCCAACTAAATTTTCTACGGATTTCTGCTACTTTTTCAGGATGAGAAGTAATACTATTCTGAAAGCGGTGTCGGTCAAAAGGGTATGGTGCAGGAAACATTTTTTCATCTTTTACGCCATAATAGCGAAGATAAATTTCATTATGATTCCCAATCGGGAGCCAATAATCCGTTAAATTAAAAAGCAGAGGATATACAATAGATAAAAATGCGCGATAGGCAAGGCTGTAGTAGCCTGTTTGAGACATAATTGTACCGTCGTTCTGGGAAATAATTTTAATTCCTCTTTTTTTACAAAGGTAGAACGCATAACGATGAGACCAAGTTACAAAACTTGAAAGCCAAACCGCATCAAAGTTTTCTCGTGTGAGGCGTGAGCGAAGGTCAAGTGCAAGAATAGAAGACCTGACTTTGGGAGAGACTTTACCATCTATATTTCGCATAAATTCTGAACTATAACCACTTAATAAATCTACATCCCAGGGCTCTTTTGCGCCAAGTTCAGGGTCACCTGCGCCAGGAGTTACATTTTGATTGCTTAAATACATCACATGCACTTTCAAAGAAGGTTCTTGCGCCAAGCGTCGCCACAAAGGAGAATGATGCTGTGTTGGATGCGTAAAAATAACGCCTAATCGAAAACGTCGCGACATGCCTAAACTACTTGAAAATAGAGTGACGATAAAGTTTGTTCAGAAATTTTCTTTTCCGATAATTTTACAACTTGTTCTATATCAATCATTGATAAACAGTAAGGACGAGAATATCGATTGAACGCTTCAGGAAGTTCAACATCACACTTTGACTGCCTACACGGCGCACAGGGCAAATGAACACGATAAACCACTGCATTAGGATTCAGGTACGGTCCGAACTCTACATCATCAGTCGCACCAAACCATACGATATGATTCATACTTAACGCAGACGCTAAATGCGTTGCACCGCTATCATTGGAGATAAGAAGACTGCATCGCCGAAGCAACTCAGCAGATTCACGCAAAGACAACACGCCGCAAAGATTAAACACATGCGTTTCGTCACAAATGTTCATTGCATCAACATACTTGCGCTCCGACTTTGCCCCAATGCAAAAAAACTTCCGATTAGGACGATTCTGACGCAACCGTTCAATGACTTCAATAAACTTCTCTGTCGGTGCTGTCTTAATGACAGAATCAGATTTAACAGCACTGCCTGCCGCCGCCGCAATCGCAATCAGCTCATCAGAATCTTGAATGCCTAAGCGCTCAAAAAGTCGGTCTATCGTCTCACGCTCTTTCTCGGTCAGAAAAATCTCTAACTTATCGTTTCTCGGAATCGGCGTTTTAGAAATCAAGTCTAACATCTCTAAATTGCGAACTGCAATATGGCGCGTACGCGGAATCTCGTTCAAATCGATATAAACGTAATCATCTAACATAAAATTATACTTTGTGTGTCTCTCCTTTGGCTCGGTAGAAAAACCAACTTTATATGCCTTTCGGAAAAATATCAATGGAAACTTCAACATAAGTTGCGTGGTTGGACAAAATACTAAATCATAGTGCTGGCGTGAAAGTTGTAGATAAAACCAAAATCGCTTCAGGGCAACTTTCCAACTTTTTCCTAAAATATGTGCATTGGACACTGTATAGATATGGTCAAGGTTCGGATTTGTCTCTATCGCATTTTTCGCCCAATCTACCACCACATAATCAATTTTTGAATCAGGATATAGCTTGCGCAAGTTTTTCAGAAAAGGGGTCATGCACAACACATCACCAATCGCCGCTTCACGAATCACCAAAATACGATTGACTTCCTTCGGAAACTGAGCAGAGAAAAACTTTTTGAGACACTGAAATAGCATCAAGATTTCTTAAATGTGTTTCTGAATAATAATCCAAGATTTTTCCATCGCTGTTCCGAGTTCCATGCCTCTGTAATACGATTGTAACGGTAGTCAAAAAATGCAATCATCTTATCAAGCCATTTCCGTTTTTTGATTTGTGCTGCCAAAAAGTTTTTGGCTTTTGTTTCAAAGTCAGGCGTTATGGAAAATTCAGGGTCACAGTATTTTTTGTATAATTCCTGCCATTCGTGATGAGTATAGAATGCTGCCCAGCCACGAATACCAATACCATATTTCATAAATTTTATGCCCGCCTGCTCCCTTGACAGCACAATAAAATTATTCACCAGACTTAATTCATGCAATTCACGATTATGCTCCCCATAATCCCATTGATGCTCACACGGAATATCAGTATATTTTCGCAAACACGATAGCCAGATATATTGCTCAGCACGGTAACGCATGATATCTTTTTCCTTAACATCTGGCGGGTAGGGGTGATGACAAAACCAAGTAGAATACTCTTTCGGTTCAAGCGGAATATCCCAAAGTTTTTTGACATCAGTCGTTAACCCGAAATGAAACCAATCACTTGGGCTAAAGGGCTTCGGAACGAGTCGTTGGGGATTCGGTGTAAAGCTATCGCAGGTAATAATGCGTCTCTCAAAAAAATTCATTAGCGATGACTTTTTCGGGTATCGGTCATAGTATCTCAAAAATCTTGTGGAAGTAAAAATCATATCTGTCCGAAACTTAATGCAAAATGGTCGTGTTGCGTGCGCTAAACCCTCTCTCGTAGAAACAATCTGCCGATTCATATTGTCGTAATACTTTTTGCTTTTATATTCACCAAGCAGTACGCCACCAGGGTCTTTTGAGAAAACAACTTTATCAAACGATAGCCCTTCTACATTTGAATTTTCCCAAGTGGAAAGAATCACTTCTGCCTTCGGCAAATACTTTCTCACACTTAACAAGCAACGCCGTGTTAATGACGATACAGGACCTTGAACAACTAC